>JACCEC012991902.1_pt1 | contig 194517 bp, 171 predicted proteins | sample 7450121 | NCBI WGS metagenome assembly JACCEC01 (sample SAMN15323455, study PRJNA562643) | freshwater metagenome | isolation source: river surface water | place: USA:Blue River Watershed | collected 2017-08-18
AGCGAATTCGCCGCCACTCTAATCTTGAAATCGGCAGGCACCCAGCCAGATTCTTGATGGATGACCTTGAAAATCAGCAGTGATGTCCAAAGGATTCAAACTACGAATCCGCGACAGTTTTTTGTCCAATCTCTGGGGTCAGTCCTCGCATGGTAACATTTTTTCGTGCTCTTTGTATTCTTTTTTGATGGTTTCATTAGCTTTTGCCTGCTCCCTCAACCGTATTACGGATGGATTTTGCTCTTTTTCCAACAGCTCGGCAATCTGCAAATGCCTTATGCAACAGGAATTTCCCGTGCTTTTCATTAACTTTTGCGATGGAGAATTCGTTGTCCCACTCCAGCAACACGCTCGTGCATAGTAACTTTTGCAAGCTACCAGCAACGAAAATGGCGGACAGAGAGGGATTGCCTTTGTCTATGCCAGTCTGCGCTGCGCGATTTTTTCGCATTTCGCTCGAAGCGAAGGCCGCGTTCAAACCCATGGCCCTTTGGGCAAGGATGGAATTATGAAAAAGGCGAGGGAATCAGTCGCTTTTTGGCAAATGCTTTGCCGGATGCTGTTTTGAGATATTTTTCAAAATCGACAACCGTTTGCTTGTTAGCAAATCCACCATACCACGCAAGTTCCCATGGTCGAAAAGGTTTCGTGGAAACATTGCCTCCTGCATTATGAACCGAAAATCGGGCCTTTAAATCAGCAGTGCTTCCGTAGTAGAATTTGTCTGGATTGGACAAAGAACGAAGAATGTATGCGTAGTGCATGAACGAGAGGGTAACTTGTTACACTAAGAACCAGCCCTACTTCGCTCTGCGAGCTACGAAGGGCATTCTTCGCATCCTTCTCCAGCTACCGATGGCATGCCATTCGTAGCTTCCGTAGGAAGCGAAGAATGGCGGAGAAGGTGGGATTTGAACCCACGGTGAGTATTACCCCACGTCCGATTTCGAATCGGGTGCCTTAGACCACTCAGCCACCTCTCCTTGATTTCCTTACGGGCAAAAAAATTAGGCAACACAGGGCGGATTGTAAAGGATTCTTCGCGGAAAAAGGAAAAATTTCCTCGCGGGGGAATCAACACTTGCGCGCAAGGGGGCGGGGTTTCAGAGTAGGCGCATGTTTCTCATTTCCCTGCCCGCCCTGCAGCGCAACACCGGCATTTTGCGTGAGGTGAAAGAGGCCGCCGGCTGTCATCTGGTGCTGGCGCTCAAAGGGTTTTCCTGTTGGAAGACTTTTCCTGCCATCCGCGAGGATCTCGACGGCTGCTGCGCGTCCGGGCTATGGGAGGCACGGTTGGCCCATGAAACCTTCGGCAAGCATGTGATCACCTATTCCCCGGCCTACAGCGAGGCGGAGATCGCCGAGTTGTTGGAATTCACCGATCACCTCGATTTCAATTCGCTCTCGCAGTGGTATCGCTTTCGCGAGCAGATTTTCGCCCACCCGCGGTTCCAGTCGGGCGCGCTGCTCTGCGGGCTGCGCATCAATCCGCAATACTCCACTGGGGAGACGGCCTTGTATGATCCCTGCGTGGCGGGATCACGACTGGGCATCACCGCGGATCAACTGAAGGATGCCGATCTCACAGGGCTCTCGGGTCTGCATTTCCATACTCTCTGCGAGCAGAACTCCGATGACCTCGAAACCACGCTTGCGGCGGTGGAGGAAAAATTCGGCCATCTGCTGCGTTCACCGCAATTCACTTACCTCAACATGGGCGGCGGACACTGGATCACCAAGCCGTTTTACGATCGCGAGCGCCTGATCCGCTTGGTCAAGGAAACACGTGAACGCTACCAGGTCGAGGTCTGGTTGGAGCCTGGGGAAGCCATCGCAATACACACCGGAGTGCTGCGCGCCACGGTCATGGATGTATTCGCGAGTGCCGGGCACAAACTGGCGATCCTCGACATTTCCGCCACTGCGCACATGCCGGATGTGTTGGAAATGCCGTATCGACCCGACGTGTTTCTGGTGGATTCCTCCCCTACCCCATCTGCGGGTCATCCTGCGGTGGAATTGCCGGGCGAACACTATCACCTTGCCGGACAGGGCGGTGAGCAGGCCTACACCTACCGTCTCGGCGGTCCGACCTGTCTGGCGGGCGATGTCACGGGCGACTACTCCTTTCCCCGCGAATTGAAAATCGGCGATGTGTTGGTCTTCGATGACATGGCGCACTACACCATGGTGAAAACGACGATGTTCAACGGTGTACCGCATCCGGCGATCCGGGTATTGCATGCCCATGGCGAAATCGAGACCTTACGCGAATTCCGCTACGAGGATTTCCGCGATCGACTTTGTTAGAGATCAAGGATTGATCAGGCGGGCAAAAAAAGCGCCAAACTGTCATCGCTTGCATTTCCTGAGAGCTTTCCTCCTTGACGGCGCAGGATTTCCCATTACCTGTAAGGCGTTATGCGATTTTCCATTTCCCTTCTTTTTTTGGTGTGCGGTATCATGAATCCTTTGAGTGCGGCGATTGGTGTAAAAAAAGTCACTGATGGCTTCAATCGTCCGGTCTGGGTAGGCGTTCCGAAAGTTTCAAAAAAACAACTGTGGGTGATGGAGCAGCATGGTGTGGTCACTGCGGTGGATCCGGATTCAGGACATAAAGTCGTGCTTTTCGACATCCATGAAAACGTCAGTCGCAAAGGGAACGAGGAAGGTTTGTTAGGCCTCGCCTTCGCTCCGGATTTCGACAAAAGCGGACGGTTTTATCTCAACTACACCGATAAGGAGCACTACACCTGCATCACCCGCATGGTGTTCCAAAACGGCAAGGTCGATGCCGGAAAAGAAGAGATCATCCTGCGCTACAAACAGGACTTCCAAAACCACAACGGCGGCTGGATCGAATTCGGTCCGGACAAGATGCTCTACATCGGCAATGGCGACGGTGGCTCTGGCAATGACCCGAAACAGCGCGCACAGGATCTAACGTCTTTGTTAGGGAAAATCCTGCGCATCGATGTCTCCCCCGCCAAGGGATATGAAGTGCCATCGGACAACCCCTTCGTCAAAGACAAAGATGCCAAGCCGGAAATTTGGGCCTACGGTGTGCGCAATCCGTGGCGTTGCTCTTTCGATGCCAAGACTGGCGACCTCTGGATCGGCGATGTCGGCCAGAACCACTGGGAGGAAATCAGCCACATCGAACACAAAAAAGGCTTCGGCGCGAACTTCGGCTGGCGTCTGCGCGAAGGCGACGTGGCCACGCCCGCCAACAACGTCGGTGGGGACAAACCGAAAGACAACGTCGATCCTGTCTATGTCTACAAGCACGGCGGCGGATCCACCGAAGGGTTTTCCGTGACCGGCGGGTATGTCTATCGTGGTCCGATCAAGGAGCTGCAAGGCCGCTATATTTTCGCCGATTACCAAAATCCGCGCATCTGGTCCTTTGTCGAGAAAAACGGCAAAGCCACCGATTTCAAGGATCACACGGCGGAACTGCAACCTGAGGGAGGCAAAATCAAACAAATCCCGAGCTTCGGCGAGGGTCCGGATGGCACACTCTTCATCGTCGATCACTCGGGTGCGATCTATCAAGTCGTCGAAAAGTGAGGCACCAGCTGTTCCTACCCGGCGATCGGGAAAGGGTTTTTGACGACGGATTCCACGGATGATACGGATTTTCCAATGGTCATGATGGAGAGGATTCGCCAAGAGAATTCGATTCTTACGCGGCATGAAGTGAAGACGCGTATTTGATCCATCCGTAAATCCGTGGAATCCGTCGTATCTCGATCCACCTTCTGTCGATCATGTTTCACGTTTTGGCAGGCACCACCGGACTACCTGATTCGGCGATTGCCGCTGATTTTTCACTCGCCAAGTGATGATGCCATGGCTAGCGTCATGAACATCGATAGCGCCGCTGCATGAAAACTGAACTCCATCTTACTCAAACCTCCAGCAAACTCGACTCCCGTCGGCAGCAGGTGGCGATCTACCTGGCGGCGCAGAAGAAAAAAGATACGATTCAGTCGTTTATTGTGGCGGGTGTGGTGGTAGTGCTCATCGGCGCCATACTCGCATTGATTGCCATTTTACCAAGTCTGCGGGAGGTTCCCGTGATTGTCACCTACCAAGCGCCCGTGCAAAAGGAGGAGGCTCCCGATCGCCCGAAAGACTTGGCCAAGGGCATGAAACCCAAGCCAGCCAGCTCCAGTTCCTCAATGGCGCGGGTCATCGCCGCTACCACCGCATCGTCGATCGCCGTGCCTGTGCCAGAAGTCGTGGATCCCACTCGCCCCTTCGGCATCGACGATGACTTCAATGCAGGGTTTGGTGCGGGCGACGGCGATGGTGACGGCGGAGGCGGTTCATCGTTTTTCGGCACCAAACGCACTGGCAAACGGGTGACCTACATCGTTGACTTTTCCCTCTCCATGGAAAGTGATTGCTCAGGCGGCACCCGCATCCAGATGCTGAAAAAAGAGCTGATCAACTCCATCAGCGGTCTTGCCGAGGGCATGCGCTTCAAGGTCATTTATTTTTCCCACAATGCATGGACTGACGAGACCCCAGGTCCCAATCAAGTCGACCATGGTTGGAACGGACTGGGCGAGACCCCCATCGTCGACTGGCTGCCCGCTAGCAAGGAGATGAAAGAAAAAGCGATTGCCAAAATCAACGCCACACCCGCGCAGGGCAATACCGGTTGGTATTCGCCGCTCAAGATGGCGTTTTCGATGGGCCCTCCACCAGATGTGGTCTACCTGCTTTCTGATGGTGAAGCTCGCGATGCGAACATGGTGCTTGATGAATTGAAGAGTCTCAATCCCACTGGAATTCCGATCGATACCATTGCCTTCGAGCTCCCCGGCACTCCAGCCTACGATCTCAGTGAAATCGCCAAACAAACCGGCGGTTCCTTTGTGCTCTATCACGAAGGAAAACGTTACGTAGGCGACTCCGCCAAAAAATTTCTCGGCTCAGACTATGATCCGTGAGTGACAGGTGGCGGTGAGATCGAGCCGTTCGCCATCATACTCGGATCACAGGGCTTGGAGCGGCGCATCACTGCGCCATAGGTCAGGCGAAGATGGACTCCACGGCTTTCCCTTTGCCATCGAGGGTAGCGTAGAACGGGCGCTGCTCGACGTCGTATACCGTTTTCGGGCTGATGCCCATGGCCGTGAAGATCGTGGCGTGAAGGTCGGTGATCGTGACGGGATCTTTGATCGCAACGAGAGGTCTTTCGTCAGCCGTGGCGCCATGAAGATGACCTTTTTTCACGCCGCCGCCGAACATCAGCACACTGGAGCCTTGGGTGAAGTGGCGATGCAGACCGTAGTGCGAGGTACTCTCTAACGTATCACCTTTCACCGTGGCTTGATCCTTGGCGTTGGAACCGGGGCGACCCTCCATCATCGCATCACGCGAAAACTCGCTGGCCACAATGACAAGGGTGCGGTCCAACAACCCACGCTCTTCCAGATCGCGGATGAGCTGGGCGATGGGCATATCAATTTCCTTGTGCATTTTTTCCATCGTCGCATGGCCGTCCTTGTGTGTGTCCCACTGGAAAAACGGCACATATTCGGTGGTCACTTCCACAAAACGCGCTCCGTTCTCGACGAGTCGACGAGCAAGCAGACATCCTTGTCCGAAACGGCCGGTATTATAGCGATCATAGACCTCCTTGGGCTCTAACGAGATATCAAAGGCATCGCGCTCCTTGGCGGAAAGCAAGCGGTGGGCGTTATCAAGGGATCGCAACATCGACTCTTGCTGGTGATCGGAAATGTATTCGCGGTGCGGGGACTTGGCGAGCAACTTGGTCAACAGCGCACGACGGCTTTGGAAACGATCTGGTGTCATGCCCTTGGGTGGACGCACAGCAGCAGCGGCCTGATCGGGATAAGGCAGATTCATCGGCCCGAACTCCGAGCCAAAAAAACCGCCGGTGGTAAAGGCCTTGAGTTCCTCGCTCTCACCGATTCCTTCGAGCCGTTGACCAATGTTGATGAAGGCAGGCATCACCGGGTTTTTGGGGCCTAACACCTTGGCCATCCAGGCACCGATGTGCGGTGCGGCGACTGTCTGCGGCGGCACGTAGCCCGTGTGCCAATGGTATTGATGGCGCGAATGAAGGATGGAACCAAGATCCTCCTGCACGTGTGAACGAATGAGCGTGCCGCGATCCATGACTGAAGCGATATTTTCCAGCCCCTGGCAAATGCTGATGTTGTCCACTGCGGTGCGGATCGACGGGAAAGTGCTGAGAATGTTGGCGATGGGTGTGCCTTTTTCAAAAGGCTGATAGCGCTTCGGATCAAACGTTTCCGGAGCCGCCATGCCGCCAGCCATCCAGAGTAGGATGCAACTGTCCGCCTTGGCAGCGGGCTGATGGACCACTTCCGCGCCCAGACGCGGAGCGCGGGCCATCATGGCAGCGGTAGTGCTGGCGCTGAGTGCTTTGAGAAATTCGCGACGATTGTTCATAGGGGTGATGAGTTGAAATTAACGAATGAGTTGAAATTCTGGAAGCATGAAGAGAGTCCAAAGGAAATCCTGAACGGTATCCGAGCTCGGTTGTGTGCCCAATACATCAAGAGCGATTTGTTTTTCTTCGGCGGAAGGAGCGCGGGACAGCGCCTGCCAGTAGAGTGACTCGATCATATTTTGCGGATTTTTCCCCATTTCCTCGAGCAATCGCTGCGCACCTTTTTCCAACTGTGCGGCGAGGATCGCGCCGTTGTTCAAATCCATCGCTTCGAGCGTGGTGAGATCGTTCGGGCGCGAGGTAACGATTTGTTCACGGTTGGGGCGGCCTAACGAACGCATCAGCAGATCCGACTTCATCAAACTGGCGCGTACGCGGAGACCGCCGGAACCGCCGAGCTGAGCCCTTGCCTGTTGCATTTTTTCCGCGATGGAATCCCAGCCGTTTTGATTCGGCACCGGAACCGCCTTGGACCATGAGGCCTGAGCGGAAACAACGCCATTCGGAGCAGCGGTGGCCAGCCACGAGGCATCGGACACGATCGAGGCATTCTGTTTGCCTTGCCGCAGATGTCCTTGGAAATAAAACGCGGCGGCATTCGGGCCGGTGCCACCATTTTTGCCGATGACAAGGATTTCGTTCTCACCGACTTTGAGCAGCGGCCTCATATCGACCACTTGCGGCGACATCCAGTCGTTGCTCTTGGCAGCAATTTTGCCATTGATGGAGAGTGTGAACTCATTATCGCAGGTGACCAGAGCCATCGCAGCCTGCGGTTTGCCACGGAGGGACAACACCTTACGGAAAGCCACGGTTTCTCCTGCGGGTGATTGCACGCCATCATTGAGCCAAACCCAAGTGGCGGGGCTGAGAGTCACGGCAGACGAAGAAGGGATACCCGGAGCGAAATCCGCTTTCGCCGGCCCCGTGCCGAGAATTTGCCAGAGTGAATCGACAAATTCCTCAGCTGTCATGCGCTTGGCGCGCGGACCAGCGTAGGTCCACTTCGATTCATCATCTGTTTCCAGCGTCTGTGCTTTCGATTGATAAGCCTCCGATTCGCAGATATGTGCGAGGACTTTTTTCAAATCATACTTCTGCTCGATCAGATAACCGGCCAGATGATCCAACAAGTCAGCGTTCCAGGGCTCGGTGCCCATGGCATCAACGGGATGCACGATACCGCGTCCCATCAAACGATGCCAGAGACGATTGACAATCGTGCGACTGAATCGACCGTTTTCCGGCATAGTCGTCAAGGCGGCGACTTGTTTCAAACGCTCGGCGGGCGGCTGAGAGGCATCGATTTTTCCGAGCTGTGGATAAAGCCAGTAAGGCTCTGCGATTTTCCCTGTGGGCTTGTCGCAACGAGCAATTTCGATTTTTTCACTGGAGAATGCTGCGGCGAGACCGTAGGAATCTGTCAATTTCCACTGATCGGTGAATGAATCATGACAGGAGGCACATTTCAGATTGATGCCAAGGAAGGTCTGGCCGACTGATTGCGCGTATTGAATGGGGACTTTTTGCCCGGCACTGACCTCACCGCGCCACTTGATGCCATTCGCAAAGCCCGCGCTTTCGGGACCCGGTGCAATCAATTCACTGGCAAATTGATTGTAGGGCTTATTTTCGTAAAGCGCGCGATAGAGCCATTGGCTGATCTGCTTGCGACCGCCATCGATGTAGCCCGTGCCGGCATAGTCATTGCGCAGCAAATCGTTCCAGAATGTCATCCAGTGCGAGGCGTAGGATTGTTTGTCATCGAGCAAACTCTGGATCAACTTGCTGCGTTTCTGCGGATCTTTGTCGGCCAGATGAGCCTGCAAGGCTTCCTCGCTCGGCAAAAGGCCGGTGATGTCGAGATAGAGGCGGCGCACGAATGCCGCATCCTCTATGGGCGCAGGTCGAGCAACTTTGGTTTTTGCCAAATGAGCATCGAGGATTCGATCAATCGGATGCGAGCGGCCATCCTTTGCAACGGGAATGTGTGGACGCTGCAATCGCAAAGGTGGTTCATAGCCGCTTTGTTTGAAAGTGAATCCCGGTTCCCAAGGTGCGCCGGCATTGATCCATGCAGCGACAAGAGCCACCTCTTTTTCATTCAGCCCATCGCCTTTGGGAGGCATGCGCTCGTCCTCGTCATCCGAGGTAATGAGATGCATCATCAAACTTTTCTCGCTCTTGCCCGGCTCGATCACCAAACCGTTGTCGTTTTCCTTCATCAACTCCTCACGGGTATTCATCGAGAAGCCACCTTTGTGCTTGTTACCCATGTGGCATTCCGCACAGTGTTTTTTGAGCAATGGTGCGACTTCGTGAACAAAATCCACAGCCATCACGGGTCCAACCGTCGCGGCACTGAGCATACCAAGTCGTGTTAAGAAAGGGTTCATCTGCAGGAGAATTTACGATACTTTTTGTTTCTGTCTATCATCCGACATGCGGTATGTCTGACATTCAGACGCGGCAGAACGTTGCCGAGAATCCATCATCACGCAACGATTCTTTGCAAGTTTTTGCAGGAAAGTCTGGTAAACGAGTTTGATTCGGTCAATTGCCCATTTTTATGTACACGCAGCCATCCCTGTTACGCCACCTGATCACTCCCACTTGGAGTCTCATTTGCCTGCTATCTGCAGCACTGCAAGCGGCACCCAAAACAGCGTTGGCGAATCCTGATTTCACTCAAGGCGGCACGATTCCTGCCGAGGCGAAACATGACTGGAATCTGGGAGCCACCGGTCTGCGTGGCTGGATGTTTTGTGATCAAATGGTGACTACGGATGCGCGTCAAATCGCGATCACCCAGGTTGCACCGGGTTCTCCCGCAGATGGCATTGTTCAATCGGGCGACATCATCCTCGGCGTCGCGGGCAAAGCTTTTTCCCAAGACCCACGAACCGAGTTTGGCAAAGCGCTGACGATTGCGGAATCGGAGTCGGGGGCAGGGAAATTCAGAATCACGCGATGGCGTGCGGGAAAGACCGAAGAAGTCGTGATTCCACTGCCGGTGCTGGGCACCTACAGTTCCAGCGCGCCCTTTGATTGCCCCAAATCCCAACGCATCATCGAAATCAGCAGCAAGGCACTGGCCTCTCAGCTGAAAAATGGGGGCGGTCGGGGCGATCCGATCGTGCGATCACTGAATGGCTTGGGGTTGCTGGCTACGGGAAATCCGGAATTTTTGCCGTTGATCAAAAAGGAAATCGAGTGGGCTGCGAACTATAGCGAAAAAGGCATGCAGACATGGCGGTATGGTTACGTGCTGATGTTCCTTGCGGAATACACGATGGCGACAGGCGATCAAAGCGCCTTGCCCGGTATGCGTCGTCTGGCCATGGAGTCCGCCAAGGGGCAAAGTGCCGTCGGTTCTTGGGGGCATGGATTCGCCAGGCCTGATGGTCGCCTAGGTGGCTACGGTATGATGAACTCGCCCGGTGCGGTGCTGACCATTTCCCTCGCCATGGCACGCCAAGCAGGCGTCAAGGATCCGGAGGTTTCCCAAGCCATTGAACTCAGTGCCAAGCTTCTGCGTTTCTATATTGGCAAAGGTTCCATACCCTACGGTGACCACCATCCATGGATTGAGAACCACGACGACAATGGCAAAAATGGCATGGCAGCCGTGTTGTTCAATCTGCTGAAAGAAAAAAACGGCGCGGAATTTTTCAGTCGCATGAGCGTCGCCTCGCATGGTCCCGAGCGCGATACCGGCCATACCGGAAACTTCTTTAACATTCTATGGGCCATGCCCGGCGTATCGATCAGCGGCCCCAAAGCAAGCGGTGCGTGGATGAAAGAATTCGGCTCCTGGTATTTCGATCTCGCGCGTCGCTGGGATGGCACGTTTCCCCATCAAGGCCCACCCGAAGCGAAAAAGGACAGTTATGGCAACTGGGACTGCACTGGGGCATACTTGCTCGCCTATTGCCAACCGCTAAAACACATCATACTGACGGGAAAACTACCCAAAATCGTCGCAGAGATCAAAGCAGCAGAAGCAGAAATGCTCATCGCCGATGGACGTGGCTGGACCAACAAGGACCGCAAAAGTTTTTATGATGCACGCACCAACGAGCAATTGATCGAGCGGCTCGGTAGTTGGTCTCCGATCGTGCGTGAACGGACCTCGCTCGCCATCGGTAGACGTCGGGATTTCCCCATCGAACCGATCATCCATCTGCTGGAATCAAAATCCTTGGAACCGCGTTACGGAGCTTGTCAGGCGATCGAAAAAATCCGCAGTCGGGCCGAGCCTGCGATTCCGGCGCTGACCCAGCTGTTGCGTGATAAGGATCTGTGGATGAGGATCAAGGCCGCTGATGCCCTTGCAGCCATAGGCAAACCAGCGATGGGCACAGTGCCAACGCTATTGGAGATTTTTTCGCAAACCGATCCCGTAGGTGACCCTCGCGGCATGCAGCAGCGTTACCTCTGCTTTGCCCTCTTCGATGGACGAGGCATGCTAGCCAACTCACTCGAAGGCGTGGATCGCGCCACCCTGTATCAGGCCGTGCGTGGCGGGCTGTTGAATCAGGACGGCCGCGCGCGCGGTAGCATTGCCTCAGTGTATCGCAATCTTTCCTTCGAGGAAATCAAGCCGCTGCTGCCAGCAATCCTGGCAGCAGTGGAGAAACCCGCGCCCAGCGGTGAAATGTTTGCCGACCAAATTCGCGTGGAAGGTTTGCGTGTGCTGGCCAAGCACGGAGTGGCGGAAGGCATTTCCGCATGCGTGACTTACACGCGCCAGCAAAATCCGTGGGCCAGCCAGGAACGCACGCCGGAATTGATGAAAGTGCTCCTCGCATACGGCACCCATGCCAAAACGATGATTCCCGAATTGGAAAAAATCGCTGTTTATTTCGAAAAAGAGGAAAAGGATTTTCCTCGCCATCTTATGCTGCAGAAGGCCCAGTGCGTCCGCGACACCATCCGTAGCATCGAGACCTCAACCGAAACACCGAAACTTACCCGTATCTTATCGCGATGAAAGCCACCTTCCTACATACAAGAGTCATTGCATTCACTTGCTGGATCAACTTCTTCCATTTCGGAGCCGCAGCCGAAAAAGAATCGGAATTCTTCACGCAACGCGGCACCGATCCAACCTTCCAAGAATTGGTCGATCGCGGAAAACTGCCCGAGGGGAAAAACACCAAGGTCGGTGTTACCGGATCCAGCGTCAGCGTGAACCGCAAGCTGGTGGAAGCGTTGCCAGAGGCCAAGAACCCGATCCCGCGTGACATCAAGCTGCACACGCTCCTGAATAGCGCGATCGCGCGCAACGACTTCGGCAACTGGACGCGCTGGTATCAAGAAGACGGCAACACGCAGATTTTCCGTTTGTTCAAGGGCGAGGAAAACCGCCGCAACGCGCGCGATTTGGCGGGTCGAGTGGAAACCTTCAGTATCGAAAAATGGACCGAATCCGATCATCAATGGTATGAGTGGAGTGGTATCGTAACGGCTATCAAGCCTACCGGATCCATTTTCCAGGCAAAAGCGCTCATCGAAGGTCCTGCCGTGATGATCAATATGAATGACAAGGGAGATGTGGTCTTCAACCCGCGCCGCGGCAAGGACAGCGTAGTCGCAAAAAACATGATCGGCAAACCGTTCCACCTGCGCGTGCGTGACAACGGCAAAAATTACGAGGTTTTCCTCAACGAAAAGCAAGTCGGCACCGGAGAATACCATCGACCGCAGAGCCCTACATCCTTCCGCTGGGGCATGTACGTGGGAGACCGTCCGATTTCCCACGATGCCATGATTCTTTTCTCCGGCGTCACGATCAAAAAAGTCAAATGATCATCGCCACCAGAATCTAACAAAAAATTCCCGTAATGAAATCCATCCGTTTTTTTCTCCTGCTGGCATTTGCCTGCATCAACGCACAGGCAAAACCGTTGAAAATTTTCATCCTTGCCGGCCAGTCGAACATGCAAGGCCACGCGAAAATATCGACCATCGAGCACATCGGCATGGACCCCAAAACCAAGCCGATGATGGATGCCATGCTGATGCCCGATGGCACGCCACGCACCTGTGATCGTGTATGGATTTCCTCCATCGGCTGTGGCACAAACGACACCGAGGAACAGATCGGCAAACTCACGGCCGGCTTCGGTGCATCCAAGGAAAAAATCGGTCCCGAATTCACCTTCGGCCTCACCATGGAAAAACGGACTGGCTCCCCCATCCTGCTGATCAAAACCTCTTGGGGCGGAAAAAGCCTCCACACCGACTTCCGGCCGCCTAGCGCAGGACCCTACGTGTTCAACGATGCCCAGCTCGCCAACTTCGCCAAACAAGGCAAAAACCTGGATGAAATCAAAGCCGCCAAGGCCAAAGAAACCGGTGTCTATTACCAACTCATGATGGATCACGTCAAAAAAGTGTTAGGCGATATCAAACGTGTGGTGCCCGAATACGATGAAAAACAAGGCTACGAGTTATCCGGATTCGCTTGGTTCCAAGGTTGGAACGACATGGTGGATGGTGGCACCTACCCGCAGCGCGACAAACCCGGCGGCTACGATGCCTACACCGAGGTGATGGCTCATTTCATCCGCGACGTGCGCAAGCAACTCAACGCGCCAAAGCTGCCCTTCACGATCGGAGTGATCGGCGTGAGCGGCCCCACCGCTCTCTATGGCCCCGGTGAAAAACGCTACCAAGCGACCCACCAAAACCTGCGCGATGCCATGGCAGCACCGGCGAAAATGCCGGAGTTCAAAGGCAACGTCAGCGCCGTTCTTACCGAACAGTACTGGGATCTTGAACTCAGTGCCGCCAAAGCCAAGGACAACGAACTCAAACAAGAAGCCAAAAAAATCGCCGCGGAAAAGAAACTCAAACCCGCTGAGGAAAAGGCCGCTTATGAAGCGCTGCGCAAAGAAAAACTCAGTGAGCGCGAGCAAACCATTCTCGCCAAAGGCATTTCCAACCTCGAATTCCACTATCTCGGCAGTGCCAAAATCCTCGGTGGTATTGGCAAAGGTCTCGCGGAAAGCCTGGTGGAGATGACCCGGTAGTCAACACCCGGCCAACGTTGTGGACTCTGGTCTTGAAAGCGATGAAGAAGGATGATAGAATGCCCATGATTAACAACCGTCATCATGTCCGATGAATCCACCGTAATCTCCGCAATAGGCAAAGATGGCATTGCCGCGATGGTTGCCGCATTTTACCGTTTGGTGAAGACTGACGACATCCTCGGTCCGATGTATCCCGAAGATGACTGGGAGGGCAGCGAAGAGCGCTTGAGGGAATTCCTCTGGTTCCGGATAGCGCAAGACCCCACCTACATTCTCAAACGCGGGCATCCGAGACTGCGCATGCGGCACATGCCCTTTCGCATCGACATCGCAGCGCGAGACCGCTGGTTGGTATTGATGACGCGCGCCATGGACGAGACCGGAGTGCACGGTGAGGCTCGTATTTGGCTGGAACATTTTTTTTTCCAAATCGCCGATTTCATGCGCAATCAGGAGGAATCCGGCACTGATACTTGAACGAATCCGCCATCGGAAATCGCTACATCACGGTCATTCTGAGATTGCCATCAATTCCATTTACTCGTATCGTGTAGCACATACAGCACATACGCAGTAGCACCTTTACCCGTTATGATTCGTTTTGCGTTACTTTTGAGCTTTCTGACCTCCGCAATCGCCCAGGATTTGCCACGTCGTCAGGACGACAATATTCCCGCGCAAGTCGAACAAATGTATGAACGAGGGTTGCGCTATCTCGCTACGAAACAGACCAAAGACGGTTGCTGGGAGGACTCCCAAGGCAACGAGCCTGGTGTCGTTGGCTTGGCGACCATAGCATTTCTCGCCCACGGTGAGGATCCGAACCACGGTCCCTATGCCAAGAACATCGAACGTGGGATCAACTACATCCTTTCCCAGCAGAATGCTACCAACGGCTACATTGGTACGAGCATGTACAGTCATGGCTTTGCCACGTTGGCCCTGTGCGAGGCCTACGGCATGCTGGACCACCCGAAACTGGCACCCGCACTCAAAAAAGCTGTTGAACTCATTCTCTCTGCGCAAAAGCGCAACCGTTTCAAGGCTTGGCGCTACACGCCGGATGCCACCGATGCCGATACCACCGTGTCCGGTTGCCAGATTGTAGCACTTCTCGCTGCGCGCAATGCCGGCATCAGCGTGCCGGATGAGGCGATCAAAAACGCCCTCACCTACATGGAGCGTTGTCGCAGCGCGGATGGTGGCTACGGCTACACCTCGGCTGGCGGCGGCAAGCCCACACTTACCGCCATCGGTTCATTGTGTTTCTCACTGGCCAAAAAAAAAGAAGGCAAAGGATATGCGGCCAGTCTGGCATACTTGAAAGACCACATCAACTATCGTGAGCCCTACTACCCTTTCTACTTCGAATACTACATGTCGCAGGCTCTGTTCCATGCCGACCAAAAAGTCTGGGAGGAATGGAATGCGAAAAACATCAAACTGATGGCCACCTTGCAGTCCCCCGATGGTTCATGGCCCGGTCGTATGGGATACGCTTTCAACACATCAGGGGCGTTACTCTCCCTCGCGCTAAACTACCGATTCCTGCCGATTTACGAAAAATAATTCCATCCTCCGCCGCCATGAACCGATCGTTACTCTCACTCCTCGCGCTATCGACCATCGCACATGCAGCTCCGGACGACATTCTCCGTTTCACCAATGGCGACCAGCTTCATGGCAAGTATCAAGGGATCGGCAATGGGAACGTCATCCTCTGGACTCGCCCGGATTTGGACGCACAGCTCTCATTGAAATCGGAGAACGTCCGGCACATCATCCTGCGTGGCGCCGTTCCCGCCGCGGATCCGAGTTCCTATGCCTTTGTGACCCTGCTCAATGGCGACCAGATCCCCGGAGAAGTTTTGAGCTGCGATGAAAAAATCACACGCATTCGCAGCAGCGTGGTGGGCGAAATCGATCTCCCCTCCGAAAACATTTCCGCCATTCATCCCAATCCATTCGGAGGAAAAATTCAGTATGCTGGACCCTTTTCCAACGATGGCTGGGAAGTCTACCGCCCTGAGGATCGAGATCCCAAGGCGCGTGCCAAAAAGCAGGAGGCAAAACCGGCTGAGGAAGAAGATCAAAAAAAAGACGTGAAACCAGAAGAGAAAAAAGAGGAGTTTTCCTGGCAACATTCCGGATCATCCTGGTATCACGTGAAAGGCATGCATGTTCTGGCCCGCAAAAACTGCCTGGGAGAGAGCACACTCATGCGCTTCCGGCTTTCGTGGCGTGAGCGATTGAACGTGAACATCGCTCTCAATGCCGACTTCGCCACTCCGCCCGAACCGAAAAAAGAGGAACAAGACGACGGCAAAAAAGCCGGTGCCGCCGCACGCCAGCCGATGATGTTTTTCAATGGCATGCCGTCCAACCACACCCTGTCGTTCGGCAACGCGCTGGTGCTCAGCATTTACCAAACGTATTTTTCCCTGACGCGCTGCGGATATGACGGCAACGGCCAAGTCGTGAACCAACGCATGCTGCAAACCCAAACCGGTGTGCAGTTGCCCGAATCCGGAGAAGCTACCATTGAGGTGCGCTGCAACCGCGCGAAAGGATTGCTCATGCTGTTTGTGAACGGACAATACGCTGCCCAATGGGAGGACATCGAGAGTCTCAAGCCCGCGACCGAAAAAGACGACGAAGCCGCCATTGCTCCTTTGGGTCATGGATTTGCGATCCAGTGCAACAATCCCCTGCGGCTTTCCGAATTCGTCATCAGCGAGTGGAGCGGCATCAAGGACAGCGCCTACAGTCTCAGCCATGAAACGCGTGACATCATTCTGCTCAGCAACGGGACGGATCGGTACTCCGGTGAAATTACCGCGATTAAGGAAAACAAGGCCTATTTCAAAAACTCTTACAGTGAATTGGAAATTCCCCTAACGGAAATCTCGGAAATCGTATTCGCCAAAAAACCGCAAGCCGAAAGCAAGGAGCCTGCAGAAGATACCATTACCGCAAGGTTCTACCCCACAGGGAAAATCAGCGGACAACCCCAAGCATCGGAATCCGGCAAGCTCAAGCTTACGCATCCTCTAGCGAGACAGTTGGAGGTAAGATTGGAAAATGCGGTAAGTTTGGAATTCAGTGACGACAATCCATTTCTGGAAATCATGGACCATCATCAGGACCTCCCGCCGACACCCGACAAATGAAGATACCGCATCATACGCTCCAGACGCGCGCCATCGCTGGCGGGCTGTTTTTGTTAGGATCCCTGCTATCAGCCGATGTGATCAGCCTGGGTAGCGAAGGGAAAATTTCCGGCAAGGTGGAAAGCATTTCCGAGGACGGCGTCATCACGCTCAGCTCGCCCATTTCCCCCGAAAAACTCCAATTTTCCCAAAAGGAAATGGATCGTCTCAAGTTCGATGCAAAAGAACCCGCCAAAATTACCAGCAACAATATCCTCTATCTGAAAAATGGTGATGTGATGCCGGTCAGTGTCGAGCAACTCGATGACAAACAACTGTCTTTCCAGCTTCCCTGGTCGGCGAAGCTCAACGCCGAGCGATCCGCCATTGATTCACTGCATTTCGGCACCAGCGAAAACACGGTGTTGTATCGTGGACCTCTTGCCAACGAGTGGAACCTCGGCCGTGCTTGGAAATTCAACAACGGTCTGGAATCACAAGCCTGGGGACCGACCCATCGGAAATTTGAATCCTTCCCTGATCGATACATCCTGCACTTTTCTCTCGAGTGGACTGGGAACGCTGGCATCAAGTGCCTTTTCGCTTCGAACTCTGCAGACGGAAACGGCGAGGTGGATTGTTATTTCATGCAGTTCAACAGCGCAGGCCTGGAACTCAAGAGGCAGGCCACCGGTTCCAAAAAATACACATCACTGGCCAGCTTCAATCATCTCACCCCCGATGAAATGGAAGATAACAAGATGGAGGTGGAAGTTCGTGTCGATCGTACCAACCGCATCCTGCAGTTGGCTGTGAACGGAAAGCAGTTGCGCAACAATATCATCGACCCAGCGGAAACCGGACCAGTCCCCCAGGGGAACATCATCAGCTTCATCTCCACTTCCGGCAGCGAGGACAGGCACACAATCAGCGACATCCGCGTCAGCACTTGGGGCTCAGCCAGTGCTGAAGCACGACTGGAGAAAAGAGTCGATAGCAAGATGGATGTGCTTTACGACCTCGAATCCAACCGCTCTTCCGGACTTTTGAAATCGATCCAGCCGGGTAAGGAATTGCAAATCCTGTTTGAGAATCCTCATGATCCCGCGCCCAAGCCGCTGCCTGCATCAAAGATCGCTGTCATTTACTTTTCCGGTGAAAAGCCCAAAGCACCTGTAGCCCCGATCCGCATCCAACTTCACGGCACGGGTACTTTGTGGGTCGACTCTTTTACCCTGCGCGATGGGACGATCTTTGCCAAACATCCCGTTTTGGGAGAGCTTGAGATCGCCACTTCCCTCATTTCTGAAATTTCGCGCAAACCGTAATTCCTTTTTTCTTTTGCCATGAAATCATCTGTCACCTGCACTTTGTTGTCAATCGCCTCGCTGTATGCGGCCGAGGAATTGCCTGTGCTGCATTTTACCAACGGCGATCGTTTGCAAGGACAGCTGGGACACATGGAAAACGGTCTGCTGTATTGGACTTCCCCTACTCTACAGAAAGAGACGCCCTTTTTCCTGAATCAGATCCAGGACATCACCTTTCCCCAAGCCGTGGTTCCCACCCCCTCTCAAGACCACATCGCCCACATCCATTTCAATCCTGATCTCCGACAGCAAAATGAAAATATTTCGGGAGATGTGATGGATGGTGAACTGATTGCGGTGAACCAAGATCACATCCTGCTCAACACCTGGTATGCCGGAAAATTGAAGCTCAACCGCAACATGGTAAAGGACCTCGAAATCACCGATGTTTCACCCCCCGTGTATGCCGGTCCCATCAAGGCCGACGAATGGAAAATTTTTCCCGAGGATTCTTGGACTTATGAAAAAAACACTTTCACGGGAAATGGCAATGGCACCTTGGCAAAGGATTTCAAAAAAGTCCCCGAGCGCTTCTGCTTCCGTTTCACTGCCGCTTGGAAAAACCGTTTCAGTTTACAAATTCTTTTCTGCGCGGACAGCGCTGATGAGGAAACTCCGGACAACCATTACATGCTCATGCTGGACAATGGCACGTCCTACTTGCAAAAGCGCAGTTCCAATGCTGATGCGCTGGGAGGCATGATGCGCAACGGCGGCATGATCGGTGAATACAAACGAGACCCGAATTTTCGCACCAAAGAAAAAACCGAGATGCGACTTTATGTGGACTCGACCAGCGGTTTAATGGCTTTGTATTCGGACGAAACATTGGTGCAGGAGTGGAACGACGTGGAAAAACCTCTGCTCCATGGTTCCTGCATTCATTTGCGACAGAGTTCCGGCAATGGCAACAAGGTGCAAATCTCGCGCATGTCGCTCACCGCATGGGACGGCACTCTTCCCAGCGCTGTGGATGGACTGAAAAGCAATCCGATCGAAAATCCTGATCCCAAAGAGGATGAGCAACGCATGATACTGCGCAACGGCGACATTTTGTTGGGTAAGGTGCAGAAAGTGGAAAATAGCGAAATTGCTCTCAAAACAAGGCACAACGACATCCGTTTGCCGGTGTCACGCATTCGCAAACTGGCGCTGGCACCATCGGAATACGACGAAAGACTACTGCAAAACGGAGATGTAAGGGCATGGTTCGCCGATGGCAACTATGTCACCTTCCGCTTGGAGGGAATCTCCGCCGATGGCAAGATCACCGGCACCAGCCAGCATTTCGGCACCGCCCAGTTTGACCCCCGCGCTTTTACTCGCATTGAGTTCAACATCTACCCGTCCCCCGTCAAAAAATGACGTGTTGGTTCACCTGATCACGCTGATCGATCAATGACTCAGCGATACTCAAGGCAGAATCAAGAAACACGCTTGCGTCGTAAAAACATCACAACTCCCGCAAGCCCGAGCAAGCCGGTCGAAGGCTCGGGAACGATTGAATAGTTCAGATACACCCCGTCCTGTTCCTTGGTCAAAAAGAACGAGTAAGCCGATCGTGCCGACGATATCGCGTCACCGCCGCCATCCAGCAAGAGTCACATTTTCCAGACCTGATACGCTACCATCCACATCGAAGATCTTCCAACCATTCAGACCCAGGCGGTTCGTGGTCCAATAAGCATTCGACCAGTCGACCGCGCTACCGGCCAGAGCAAAATCCAGCGTAATGGTGGTGGGACCTGCAAAATTCAAATTCCCCTGCACATCGATGCCGTCATAGTTCGTGCCCCTGCCGGAGTTGGAATTGGCGATCAACTCCCATACAATCATCGCACCGCTGTTATACGTGAGATTGTTGGTGAAGGTCTGAATTCCAGGACTGAAACCAGGAGTGTGCGTGCCGGAAATGGTGGTGTTGCCGGTGATGGTACCACCGCCGGACAACACCTGATCCTTTGTAAAAGTAAAACCATTGACAGCGCTCACATTGAAAGTCGCTCCACTGGACACCGCGACCTCCGAGGATGAAGAAATCGATCCGGTCGCGGTGATAACCAATGCGCCGGCACTCACTTGGGTTTTCCCCTTGTAGGTGTTGGCGTTGGATAGTGTCAGGGTGTTTGCACCAGTCTTGTTAATGCCCCCATTGCCGCTAAGAACACCGCTCATCTGGATCGCATTACCACTGCTGGTGCCCGTTACCGTGACAGTCCCCCCCGTCAAGGATGCATTGCCGGACCAAATGCTGGATCCTGAGAAATTGCTGAGAATGCCTCCGTCCGCAAAGGTAAGGGCGTTGGCGAAGCTGCGCGCGCCATCGCTGGCGAGAGTGGCTCCGTTCGCCACGGAAACCGAGCCTTGCGCGCCACCGAACGCCGCATTGCTCAGGTAGCCGACCAGAGTGCCTTGATTCACCTGATACGAAATGTTCGAGGCAGCACCGGAAATGTAAATCTGATTGCTTCCCGTTTTGGTGAGTGTGTAACCATTCCCGTTAATGGCCCCACCGTTACCAATGGCGTAATTCCCTACACCGCCCACAGATGCATTCGCATCGAGATTCAGGTTATAGATCCCCGAAAGGCCTGTGAGCACATTCACGGCTGCATTATTGCTATTGGTAATGGCGCCTTCGCCGTTGGTTCCTGTACCAGCGATGTTGAAGGTGTAATACCGCGAGACAATACTACCACCAGCTGAAATGGATGAGCCCCAGAGCTGACCATTCATGTTCGCTGATCCACCAGAGCGGATGTTCACGGTCTTCTGGTCACCGAGTGCATAGTTGTTCCCAGCGGTAACCATGCCCTGCGCGATGGTGAAGGGTCCGGTGAAACCTGACGAGACCGATTGCAAGTTGCTAAACATCGTCCCCACCCCAGTTTTCGTAATTCCCTCAGCACCGCTGTTGAGCTTTACTTCGATACGCATGGTACCGCTCTGAACATCGATGGTCGGATCAGTGCCTTGAAAGGAAAATGTCGAAATGGCACTATTGAACCTTAATAGCCCGCCCGTGCTTACGGTAAGCCGGTTCATGATCGTTGTGGTTGATCCGCCATAGATCGTAGTGGATGTGCCACCTGCTCCTAAACCGGTAAATTGCAAATGAGCCTGGTTGTCGAATGTGGGAGCAGCGCCACTCACCCAATTCAACCCAGAAGAGAGAATGTAGCCCTGGGTTGTTCCAAGACTGCCATTCGCTGCCAAATTGGACCAGGTGTAATCCGCTGCAAATACCGCAGAATGAGACATCAGGAAAGCTGATAAAACGGGGGATAGCTTCATAATTACCAGAGCAAATCAATAAAAAAGACTCGTGACAGGCAAGCGAGAAAATCTGCCCGCACGTGAGACCGATGTCAAAAAAATATTACCGCATCGACGAATCGACGATTTTTCAGATGAAATGAAATACCGGATTGAGCATCGCTACGTGTCGCCTGTTGGTGGCCGTCTACGGTCCCGTAACGCGCACTCGGATGAAGCGCTTGCTCGCAGTGCCCATTGGCACGGTGTCCCGGACCAAGCATTGCAAAGAACCATCAGGGTTTTGCATCTCCGTTGCACGACCATTACCTTGAAAGGCTGTTCCGTTGACACTGCTACCAATCACTGTCCAGTTGTTCAAATCTTCACTAACCTCAACATGAATATTCACATCATTCCTAGAGGGATTGCGTTTCACAGAAACCGCGAGATAACGTCCGCCGTTTTCTTCGGGCAACAATGGTGCGGGCAACAAGGAAACAGCGCTTTGGCCGGGGTCGATATTGAGCGCATACTTGACAAGATTGGCCACGCCATCGCCATCCGGAGTGGCGAGATCGGCAGATGCTCCTGAATTTTCGCTGCTGCCGAAATGCTGCTGACGCCAGCTCTGCAGAGGTGTGAGGCCTCCATCCATGTTGCCGGATAGGGAAACACCTCGCGTCACGGAAGCACTGGTGATCGTGATGGTTCCCGAAACTGCACCTGGCGTCGCATCGGCAGCGAGACGCACATGCACCGTGGGAGAAGTCGTGGGCAATGTCGCAGGCAAGGAACTGCCCGTGAGATTGAAAAAAGATCCCGCCCATGGCACCACCGTACCATTGTCTTTGATCGCCACGAAGGCATACCTAGACGCGTGGATTGATGCCACATTCGAGGCCAACCGGTTCGCCACGGTGGAGGAATCACCGCCGGACTGAGACCCGCCCCAAGTGACGACGGACCCATCGTCCAGGAGCGCGGCAAATGCCTCTCCATCGGGATGAGCTTGAAGAGAGGAAACCCCACCCGCGAGGCTGGCGGCGACCGCGCTGGAATCCCCACCCGAAGCGGCAGCACCCCAAGTGACGACGGAACCATCGGATTTGAGCGCCGCAAACGAACCTACGTTGGGTTGGATCGAGATAACACCAGAGGCCAGCGAGGATGCGACAGCACTGGTATCGCCCCCCCATCGGCTATCGCCCCAGCTGACCACCGAGCCATCGGTTTTCAACGCGGCAAGGGCATAGTCGGTTCCATGAATCGACGAGACGCCTGAAACCAGCGAGGATGCCACAGCGCTGGAATTCCCGCCATATTGGCTATTGCCCCAGGTCACAACGGACCCATCGTTTTTCAGCGCGGCCCAAGCCGAACCATTGTTGAAAACCGAGACCACACCGGAAGCCAATTGCGAGGCGACGGCGCTGGAATCCCCGCCGTGGTCTGCCCTCCCCCAAGTGACTACCGAGCCATTTTGCTTGATAGCGGTAAAGGAGAAGGCACCGGGGACCACGGAGGATACTCCGGATGACAACTGCCCGGCGACGGCGCTGGAATCCCCGCCTGAAGTGACATAGCCCCACGTGACGACGGATCCATCGCTTTTCAGTGCCGCGAATGCATAGTATGTCGGAAAAACACCGACAACGCCGGACAAAAGCTGCGAAGCCACCGCGCTGGAATCACCTCCGCCAGAGCCGCCTGACCATCCCCACGTGACGACGGAACCGTCATTTTTCAGAGCCGCAAAAGAATCCAAGGTCGAATACACGGCGATGACACCCGAGCTGAGAGAAGATGCCACTGCGGCCGAGTTTCCGCCATATGCCACGTGCCCCCAGGTAACCACCGAACCATCCGTCTTCAGTGCTGCGAACGCTTGCGAAGTGGCGGTGATGGTGGAAACGCCGGAACTCAACCGTGATGCGACCGCGCTGGAGTCTCCACCATAACCGTTCGATCCCCAAGTGACCACCGAACCATCAGTCTTGAGTGCAGCCATCGCCAGAGCCGTCGAGAAGATCCGGGACACTCCGGCAAAGGTCTTGCTTGTGGCGAAATCAACCCCATCGAGCGAGACCTCATAGCCCGGAGGCGCGGTGATGATGTAGTTTTCCCCGGTATTTCCGCTAAACTCGAAACTCTTGCTTGTCGATGAAGTGCCTGAAACCGAGGAGAACCCGTCCATACTGGCAAGGGAAGGCGTGATATCCAGCACTCGTCCACTCAGTGAAAGGACGACGTCATCAGCTTCAGCGCTTGTCAGCACGAGGTTGCCGGCAGCATTTCCTGCAGCGGCATCCGCGGCGAGGCGGAGGCGAAGCGTGGCCGGAAGATCCTCCGGATTGATCGTCAGACTCGCTGCGTAGGATCCTTCACCCAAGGCGACCTCGTAACCGGCCGGAGCCGTCACGGTGACCGTGCCCTCCAGCGCTTCGGCCGAAACTGCAAGGGTCCGGGATGGACCTACGCTGCCACGCGCTGTTGTCAATCCCGCCAGGGAGTCAACAGCCGTGATGATCTTGGGCTGAGTGACATTCACCCAGCGAATGCGATGGTTGCCGAAATCCGTGACATATAGCAGTCCATCGCTCCCGAAGGTCACGCCGCGCGGAGAATTGAATCGTGCAGAGGGACCGCTGCCATCAGCGAACGCGCCGCTGGCACTACCACCTGCCACCGTAATCACGGTGCCATCGGGTGAAATGCGACGAATCGCATGATTGCCGCTATCTGCAACAAAAATTTCACCACGATCATTCAGAGCAAGACCACGCGGTGCATTGAATCGAGCTACCGTGCCAACGCCATCGAGATTCCCCGATGCACTGCCCGCCACCGTGCTGAGGGTGCCGTTCGAAGAGATTTCCTGAATCAGATGGCTGCCTGTGGATGCAACGTAAATGGTCCCATCAGCCGTCACCCATACCCCCTCAGGGCCAGAGAGCGTGCCGCCTGTTACCGTAACGGTAGTCACCGCGGCATTGCTAAGATTGATCTTACGAATGCGGTTGTTGCCTTTATCCGCAACATAGAGAATCCCATCGCGAACAAAGAGTCCATGTGGAGCATTAAAACGGGCGTTGGAGCCGGTGGCGTCGGTCGTACCAGTGCCGTTCGTTCCTGCGTAAACAATGGTAGAATCCGGAAAGTCGGTCTCAGGTCCATAAACCGGATCCTGAGCAGGATAATTTGCAGCGTTTTTATTGACGTATCGTAAAATACGATGTGTTTCGATCGCCACATACAAGTGACCCGTCGCGGGATCAATCGCTGATGCGATGGGAGGAAAACTGGTGAATGAGTCGATGAAACTCACAGCTCCTGACGACGTTGTCCTACGGATGCGTTTGCCCGTGTAATCCAGATGATAGAGATTGCCCAATGCATCCGCACAGATGCCCCATGGCCCGTTGAAACTGGCCGAGGTTCCGCTCGCATCCGTCGAGCCCGATGTCCCGCTACCTGTGAAGGTTCCCACGCTTCGGTATTTCGTGGGTGTGTAATCATAGGTGATCGAAACCGTGCCTGAGAGCGAACTGAGGACACTTGCCATGTTGCTATGGCTCACCGTGGCCAAAGGAACGGAATTGCTCCACAACAGCGAGAAGCTTGAATTTCCCGTGACAGTGGACAGCATGACAGGATCGTAGGAGCTGCCTGCTTCCGCAACGGTGAAAACCTTACTTTTGGTGATGGGAATGTTGATAGGACCAATCGTATCGCCGGGATTTCCTCCCGCTCCGCTACCTCCTCCAGTGCCATCGTAAGAAACACTGTTCATGGCAAAATTACCACCGATGCTCGGATTCAAACTGCCGCCGGCAGAAGCCCCAACGACACCACTGGAGGAAAAATTGGCATCCCAAGAGATCTTGAAGGAATGGAGAGTTCCCATTCTGGCATCAAAGGGCATAAAGCCGCTCTTAACGATCCCTTGTTGTCCGACGACAACAAGGCTGCCGCTGCCACTGGCACTGGCTTGCGGCGAGAATGACTGTGTCTGCGTATGTTCGGCACCGTATGTCCACGATGCGATCAGAATGATATTGAAGAGGGTGATTCGCTTCATGCGATTGATTGAAAAATATTACTTGTTAGAAAAAATCATACCTATGCCATCGCAACACGACGCCTTTCAAGAAACATTTGATTATTACGATTTATGTTAATTTTATTACGAATAGAAAAATCGATCCGACGAACTGGATTTCATTCCCCAGACTGAAGAACCGCTTTCACGCGGAAAAATTCTTTTTCTTTCGTGATCGGCACTTCGAACTTCCACCTTTGGTAGGGAATGTCGGCCGGAAGGATCCCGGTTTGATTTTCGTCGAGCGTCGCTATCGCCGCCAGGGTTTCGAACGAACGGAGGTCAATGGTCTTTTGGATTTCGTAATTCAGGCCGTGGCCGGTCGCATTGCCACCGGTCCAGACTGTGCCGTTCAGGGTGCGTGCAAGGAAAGTAACGACAACGCTATTGCCCGCACGTGCCACCGTGACCAATGAGGTGGAAGGAGTCAATGGATCACCGTTGAAGGCGAATTCTGTCAAGTTGTCGAGACCATCCCCATCAGGATCGGCGTTGCCGAGAGAGGTAGATCCGCCGAAAGCATCGGTTTGATTGTTCCAATATTCCACCCAATCCTCGTATGGCAGTGTCACCGTGCCGCTCACGGCCACACGTTGCGTGTCCGCTCCCGTGCTGCTAACAGAGATGTTTCCTGATACGGCACCTGCCGTAGCAGTAGTCGATAGACGTATGTAAACGGCTGTAGTTGACACCGCGCCATCCACTGGGGCAAGGCTAAGGCTCGAGGAGTATGTCCCAGCCTCCGAAGCAGAAACCTCGAATCCCGCTGGTGCGCTGATTGTCATGTTTGCCGTGAGATTGGAGCCGTTGACCGCGAACGATTGCACAGCCGAGACCTTGCCCAAGGATGCCTTAAAACCGGTTAGTGACCCGGGCGTGGCGGAGATCGACGGCGTGCCTCCCGAACCTACGGAACCTGTGAGCGCGATGGTAAGATTATCCGCACCGGAGCTGGCAAGAGTGATATTGCCCGATAAGGAACCGGATGGTGCACTCGAAGCAATTCGAGCATATACGGTTGCAGGAAGCGGGACTGCGGCGCCAATATTCGCCGGTCCTCCGGTGCCACCTGCGTTCGCGTTTCCCCAAGTAACCACAGAGCCGTCAGCCTTCACTGCGGCGAAGGCGGATGAGTTGGAATACAGCGCCGTGACATTGGAGCTGAGATTACCAGCTGTCGAACTCGAGTCACCACCGTAACCAGCAAAGCCCCAAGTGACTACAGAGCCATCGAACTTCAGAGCGGCAAAAGCAAGCTCATTAGAATACACGGCCGTGACATTCGAGCTTAGTTTAGCGGCAACGGAGTTCGAGTCGCCACCGTAACTTGCAAAGCCCCAAGTGACTACAGAACCGTCGTCCTTCTGCGCGGCGAAGGCATAATCCGTCGTCTGCACCGCAGTTATATTGGAACTGAGTTTGCCAGCGACAGAGCTCGAGTCCCCTCCGTAAAAGCCATTACCCCAGGTGACCACCGAACCGTCGGTCTTTAACGCAGCAAAGGCAGCGGATGTGGAATATACCGCCGTTACATTAGAGCTGAGAGCACTGGCAACAGAGCTCGAGTTTCCGCCGTACGATGAAATTCCCCAAGTGACCACCGAACCATCGGCCTTCAGCGCGGCAAAAGCAGATACTGTGGAATAAACCGCTGTGACATTCGAACTGAGTAAACCGGCAACAGAACTCGCGTCGCCACCTTGTGACGCCGAACCCCAAGCGACCACCGAACCGTCGGACTTCAGCGCAGCGAATGCAGATGAGTTCGAATATACAGCCTTAACATTAGTGCTGAGTTTGTCGGAAACTACACTCGAGTCACCGCCATAGGTTGTGTTTCCCCAAGTGACCAGCGATCCATCGGACTTCAGCGCAGCGAAAGCATGAGCATTGGAATAGATCGCTCGGACATTCGAACTCAGCTTGTCGGACACGGCGCTCGAGTTACCGCCATAGGTCGCATTTCCCCAAGTGACCACCGAGCCATCAGACTTCAGTGCAGCAAAAGCATAAATCGTGGAATACACCGCCGTGACATTCGAGCTAATAGCAGCGGCAACGGAACTCGAGTCACCGCCGGATTCCGCATCGCCCCAGGTGACCACAGATCCGTCGGCTTTCAATGCAGCAAAGGCATACCTGTTGGAATACACCGCCCTGACGTTTGAGCTCAGTTTTTCGGAAACGGAGCTCGAGTCCCCACCTTGCGACGCCGCTCCCCAAGTGACCACCGAGCCTTTGCCTGTTATAGCAGCAAAGGCGCCTTCATTCGGAAATTCCTGTCCATTCCCAGCGGACCAAATATTCCCCGAGGCCGTTTTGAATCGCTCAACAGTCTCAATGAAACCTGCCGGTGTGTTCACCTCCACGCTTGAGGAGAATGCGGAATTGTCCAGAGACAATTCATAGCCAAGGGCAGCTGTCGCGGTGACAGCCCCCAACAAAACGTTGCCGCTGACAATGAACGATTGCGAAGTCGATGCATCACCCGGCAATGTCGTAAAATTCCCGAGAGTCGAAACGGAGGTGATGATTTGCGGCGTTTGGTAGAGTAAAACAAGCGTGTTATCCACGCCGAGAGTCATGGTGAACGCGCCTCCTGTGGGAATCACAAGGCCTCCGGCATGAATCGAAAACGCATCGCTGGCAAAACCAGTGATACCACCAGAAAAACGACCTACGACCCAAGATGCTTGCTTGACACCGGTCAGTGAGAAGTCGCCGAGGGCGGAAATGTAGAAGACGATGGGATTTTCGGCGTTGGCGTTGAGGGCGAGCGCGCCGCTGGATTCGATGAGGTCGGAGTTCACCCCGGCGGTGCCATTTGTCGAATTCGTCTCCCAATTCCAAACCGAACCACCTTGCATCGATACGCTGCCGGTGGAGAGCGTGCCGAGCCCACCGTTGCCCGGCGAAATGGACGCGCCGCTGACGAGGGAGACGGTGCCAGTTGATCCAGTGCCAGAGAGTGCGCCACCGGATTTCACCGCTACAGGGCCAGCTGAACCGGTGACGCGCAACTCACCGGAGTTCACGGAGACTGAGCCCTGCAGGCTCGAGTCAACCGTGAGAATGTTATTACCAAGTTTGATTAGTGTGCCCGAACCACTGATTTCATTAGTGAGAACGAGATCGTCCGACCGGTGAATGGCCAGTTGACTATTGTTAACGATGGGACCAGTCACAGTTCCGGTGGTGCCGCCGTCGCCGAGTTGAAGAGTTCCGGAAGAAACGACGGTCGCTCCGCTGAAGGTGTTTGTGCCGGCAAGCACGAGGGTGCCGGGACCATCGAAGGAAATGCCACCGGTTCCGCTAATGTTACCGCTGAGCGTGGTTTGCAAATTTGTCAGACCTTCCGACGTGAGGCTCAAGGTCGCATTACCGGGAGTGGAGAAAGTATGGAGCGTGAACCCTGCTGCGATCCCTTCACCCACACTGACAACACCGCCAGAAGCCACGGGTTCGCCTTTGTAGCGAACAACCACAAGGCCCGAGCCGCCATTGCCGCCGACACCTTGATGTCCGACGCCACCACCACCGCCGCCCAGACCGTTCGTTCCGGCGCCACCATTGCCGACCGTGCTGCCATTCCCTCCCCCACCTAGACCTCCGAGACCTGCGGTTTCCGAAGCCCCGGAATTGGTATCGATGGCACCTCCACCGCCGCCACCCGCGTAGAAAGTGGATGTACCCGTGATGCTACTTGCAGTTCCGTTTCCTCCATTACCAGCGTTGCTGGCAGAAACTGCGCCATTTCCGCCTGCGGTAGAAGCACCACCCCCACCGCCGCCCGCAGTGCGGCCCGAATTGTCACCGCCCCGCGCCGTGCCACCCCCAAAACCTTGGCCGGTGGTGCCACTCCCACCCGCTGTGGTGGCGCGACCACCACCTCCACCACCAGAACCTCCAACGCTGCCAGCTATTTTATAAGCGCCGCCGCCACCACCACCGATGGCTGAGATAGATGCAAAAGACGAATTGCCACCATTGGATCCTTGTTGCAAACCGGTGCTCCCATTCCGTTGACCACCCGCGCCACCTGACCCCACGGTCACAGCATGATTGCCAGGAGAGAGAAGATAATCTGATCCTTGGAGTAGACCGCCCGCTCCGCCGCCACCGCCGCCCCAAGCCGTGGTGTCCGTTCCGCTGCCCGCACCACCGCCGCCCCCAGCTACAACGAGGTAGTCCGCAAAAAGATCCAACTCGATCGCATAGCCATCGCTCATCACATAGTCCGAAGACAAAGTGTTGTTGCCTTTCGCGCCAGGGAGGCTCAGTACGGATTGCACCTGACCCGAGACCGCAACCGTGCTGGTGATGCCCGAGGGACCACCGGGCGCGATGATGGTCAAGCCAACCGAGGTGGCGAGATAAATCGTGTTTTCATTGACAAAAACACTGAAAAGACCATTGCTGGCAAGGCCATTGGCCGTAGTACGATTCGTAAAAGTAGAACCACCATCATAGGAGATGCTCAATCCACCGCTCGTGGCGGCATAAACCGTATTACCTACCACATACACACCATTGACATTATTGTGTCCCAGTCCATGAGCCGTCGTGCGATTTGTGAAGTTTGCGCCGCCGTCCGTAGAGATGCTCAATCCACCGCCTGTGGCAGCATAGATCGTTTGATCGACAACAAAGATGTCCCAGACGTTCGGACTGCCCAGTCCGTTCGCCGTCGAGCGGGTAGTGAAACTCGCACCTCCGTTTGTCGAGATCCCCACCCCGCCAGGCGGTGATACAGAACTCATGGCAGCATAAACGGTATTGCCGACAGCTTGTGCTTCCTGCAACGCCGTGCTGCTCAAACCATTCGTCATGTTGCGGTTGACGAAAGTCAAACCATTGTTGGTAGAAATACTCAGTCCATTGTCGGTAGAAGCATAAACCGAGTTGCCGACCGCGAAGACGCCACGAACGAAATTGCTGCCAAGTCCATCCGCCGTGGTACGAGTGGCAAAAGTGCTACCTCCATCGGTGGAAATGCAGAGCCCACCATTGGTTGCAACAAAAATGGTGTTGTCGACCACATGGACATCATTGACGTAGTTGTTGGGTAAATTGGAATTTGCCGTATTGCGGTTGATGAAAGTAGCTCCTCCGTCGGTGGAGATACCGAGTCCGCCATTGATACCTGGAAATGTTGCCGCGTAGACTGTGCTGCCTGAGGCGAAGGCAGAATTCACCAAATTGCTACCGAGTCCATCCGCCGTAGTGCGGTTGACATAACTCGATCCACTGGTCATTGTGATATTTCCGGAAACAAGACCGCGCGATGCACCTGCGGCAAGACGAGTGTACACCGTGACGCCCGCCACATTCCCATCGGTTGGCAAGATCGTGATCGAGTTCGAAAAGGTGCTGTTGTCCTTGGAAACTTGGAAGCCAGAGGGAGCGGTGACAATCACCGCTTCACTGAGCTCACTGGCATGGATCGTAAAGGATTGAGATGAAGAAGCAGTCCCGTTGCCTGCGGAGAAGTATTGGAGGCTGGATACGCTGGGTGTAATGGCAGGAGCACCAAACGTAACGGTTGGACTAAAAATCGTAGTGAGGAATACTGCAATGTTGACAGATGACCGGGTGAACAGAGCTGATATGAAGTCTTTTTTCATTTTGGATGACCTTTTGATGATGTTCGAGCCGTGAGGTGAGCCCTTGGTTTCCGTGATTCGTAATCGAGCTCAGCCCGATGCCGCGCAAACCAAAAACTTTCCCGACGTAGCCAACAACGCTGCACAGGTGAAACAAGGTGAAATTCACTATGCATATCTTGCTTCAGAGCAAGCAAGAGATCACAATGTGCCAGCCAGCGACCAACAATGCTTAACTCTCCCGATGTGACAGGCATCCCGTCTGTATGCCGATCGCTTCCAGTAAATGAAAAATGCCTTCCAGGCGGCTCGCGTCCCATTGCGTTGCAACGGTTTCTTTCCAGCGACTGGAGAAATCCGGGAACGCATCGATCACGCGCTGCCAATCGGATCGCGCCGCCCCAGCATCACCCTCCATGGCCGCACACCCGGCGGATACCAATGGAGAGGCCCAGCCCCAAGGCACTCCGAAGTTCGCCAACTCCTTACGAGCGGCAACCGTGTCGCCATCAGCCAGAGCGCACTGAGCCAAAGCCAGGTGCACCAGACGAGGATAACCGCTTGATCCATGAATGTATCGACGGATCATGCGCTGTCCAAGCTCGATTTCCCTTGCTTGAAAACACAGCAAGGTACCAAGGGCCCCCAAAAGCATCAGGGGCGTGTCATCCTCACGCTCCGCACGTTTCGCCATTTCCACAAGCTCGATGCCTCGGCCATCGATCATGGCGGAAACTCCCAGAGCCAGTCGTGTCCAGCCGGAATCGGGATCGAGTCGAGAAGCGCGCGCCGCGAGCTGGCGAATCTCATCTCTGTCCAAAGTTTCTTTCCAACGAGGCTCCACCGCGCATGCCATGCTGAGCACGACCGCAAGTGTGGCAGGTATGCCAGCTTCATCAACTTCTGCCGCACATCGAAGGCTGTGCACGCAGCGTTCCAAGTGCTCATAGTGAAAATGTGTCAGGTATTGGCGAGCAATCGCCACTGCTTCATGAGGCTCCCAATTCACTGTGTTTTTCTTGCGTGCCTGTTTCGCAACATTGCTACAAATCACTCCCCAATCACCCGAGATTTGAGAGACGAGATGACTCGCCAGTTTTTTGACCATTGTCAACTCCATCGCAGAAGGATCGAATTCGTGACGAGAGGTCCAAAGACAACGCCTATCGGAAGCGTCCAAAAGACGGAAATGAAGCAATAATTTGCCACCTTGGCTGCATATTTCTCCACACAGTAGGAAATTCGGCCGATCCGCGCGATTCGCGATCGATGAAGAATCGGAGGCATCCAGTTGCCAGAAAACCGATGGAGCGAACAAATCACTCTCACCAACCATCGCCTCCATCAGAGCGTGAGTGATTTGTTTGGCAAACAAGACATTGGCATCCACATCATCGCGAGAGACCGGTTCCAGGATCCCGACAGTGGTACGTTGAAATCCAGCGGGGGAATCGCCTTCACGATCTGCGATCATATCTACGATCAGCCCATAACCTCTCTCAGCCATCAGAATGCGAAACGGTCCGTCCGGAGGAGCCAACTCCTTCAAGACTTTTCGCAGCCGGTATGCATGAGACCGCACCAAAGTGTTCACTGCGGTATCAAACCCCGAATTCTGCCCGAAGCACTCGAATGCGATCGTGTACTGGGAAATATTTCCGCTCCTCCCAGCACATGATTCCTCAAACAAATAACGCAGCAAGTGACGCAAGCGGGATGAGTTGACAAAGGCAGGATGCAACTCCAAACGCGCAAACTCGGCACGAATCAGAACTTGTTCCGAGGATCCTAAATCTGACAAATCACAGACTTTCATGGTCAAGGCGAACAAGGATCAGGGTAAATGAAAAAACACGCAAAGCAACAAACAACACGAAACAGTCACTGAATAGGGAACGCATCAGCATTCGGGTTTTGTAATTTTATGGATCAATTTTATCTTTTCCTGCGAAAAAAACGAGCCATTCCGATGGTGATCATTACGAAAAGCAATCCGCAACTGGTGCCAAGGAGAAGCGGCACCCCTTTGCCCGTCACGGCCAGCAATACCGCTGCGTAAAAGACCGAAATCGCGTAAGCAAGCGCCCAGATCCACCACGACGTCAACGATATGGCGCTACTGTCACGGGTGCGCAAAAGGTGTCGCCACTGGGGAACATAAGCGATCAACGAGATCACGGGAACAAGTGATTCCGCAACGTTCGCGATCGGGAGAAGGGTATGTTCAGCTGAAAACATGACGTGATGATGGGTAGGAGTTCCCAACCTTCAAGTGAAAACTGAAGTTCATCGACGGTCAGCACGTCAAAGTTCACAAGCACGGACATGATGGTTCGTGAACAGACAGTGATTCAACTGAAACGACGAATTGTGGGTCGTATCGTCTCCTGTGCGAAGTCGATTGTCAAATCTGCCGCGCGAACAACTGATCGAGGTCAGGCATATCGGCTGCACTTTTGGCTGGTTGAGCGGCAATGATCTGACCGCTGTGAAAGAGAAAAACACCGGGCATTTGCAGTCCATCGCCCGCGAGATGACCAACGCCACAGCCGCGGAACAGCGCGATGATGCCTCGCAGCCAGACACGCGGACCAAACAGCTCCCAGAAACCCGCTTTGCCCAGACCGAAGGATCGATACAGCTCGCAGTATGGATCGGCAATACGGGCAACTCCGCTTTGATCACCGAGGTATGCCGTTTCCCTGCCGGACTGCAGCATGTGCACCAATACAAGACGCGCGTTTTTTTCCCTAGCCTGTTGCTCGATCATTTCCAGCCCACGCAACAACTGGCGGGTAAATGTACAGCCAAAATGACGTAAGAACACCAGAACCACAATTTGAGCTGACGCCGCCTCAGCAAGACTCTCGCCAGAGGAGAGTTCAAACTGCTCAGCTGCCTTTTCTGGCGTGAGTGCCTGCTGATAGAGTGGTGGCCTACCGAGATTGGCTTGCACTGCCGACCATAAAATCATGACAAAAGGCAGCAGCCACAACACATCATCGACGACCAAGAACAAAATCAGCGGCGGAGCAAGCAGAGCGTTCCACCATGCATAACTCCCCGCCACTAGAACGATCAGGATTTTGATCACACAGAGAAGCACGATGCGCCAATGACGAATCGGATCACGTGCTGCGAGAAAATAGCTGCATCCGAACACCAGATAAAACATCCCGATCACGCGCACCAACAAGTGATGGCCCGAAGCATCCAAACCGGTTTGGGCGTAGGCTTGATCCGGCCACGCCAGTGTCACCGTGGCAAAACCAATGCAATAGATACCTGCGAGACAAAGCACCAGTGGCATCCAAAGCGGTACTTTGCATTTTCCTCCCTCACATCGATTCATCGGAGGAAAGTAGCGCGATTTTTTGCAGGCGCAAGCGACGGATTTCAAGGAATGTTGGTACGCAGCAAGATGGTCGATGCTGTGGCGATCAACGACTCCCCTCCTGGCGTGAGAAGTAGGGTACTACCTGCGGCCCAGATGGCACCCTGCGCATCCCTCAACTCCCCTTCGACCACGTGAAAGAGACTGAAGCGATCGTGACGGAGAGTGCCGATGGACTGCTCCTTCTCCAACCGGAAACGTTCAACCACAAAATGCGCGCAACGGGCAATGACCGAGCCATCGGGAGTGTCAATCGGCGGTTCGATATCAGAAAAATCGATGCTCGCCATCGACTCGGCGATATGCAGCTCGCGGGGCTTGCCGTCCAGGCCAACACGATTCCAGTCGAACACGCGATAGGTAGTGTCGGAGTTTTGCTGAATTTCAAAAATCACAAGACCAGCGCCAATCGCGTGCAAACGGCCCGAGGGGATGAAGATCGAGTCTCCTTTTTTCACCGGTATTTCGTGGATCTGGTCCGCCACCTCGCCGTTCTCGATGGCACGGGCAAAACTCTCCTCACTCACACCAGCCTTGAGACCAACGACCAATCTTGCATCAGGCTGAGCGTGCGCGATATACCACATCTCTGTCTTCGGCTCTCCCCCCAGGGAGCCTGCAATGCTTGCGGGTGGATGCACCTGGATCGACAAGTCCTCACGCGCATCGAGAATTTTGATGAGCAAAGGAAAACGATCGGAGTCCGGCAATCCCCTACCAAATACCTCGTCACGATGAGAGTTCCAGAGTTGGTGTAAAGTCAACCCCTCATAAGGACCTGAAGCAACGACCGATTGGGCCTCAGCACGATCAACCATTTCCCACGATTCTCCATAAGGTGCGACGTCGTCGGGCAACACACGGTGAAAATGGGTTTCTAACATTCTGCCTCCCCACACACGCTGCATTGCCATCGGTTGAAAATGAATGATTGCCATGCACTACGATGATCAGAGATGACAAGACTTGCCAATGCAAAAAGAAAATCCCGCCAGGGTCCTGATCAAGAACGTGACTTGACCGTTTCCGTGGATCCTCTAGGCTGGGCAACAGATTTTCGCATGTCCGAACAAGAAACACTTGCGTGGGAAGAGGACTTTTTCCGTTACCTCGATACCGAGCGCAGCGCATCGGCACTGACCATACGGAATTACCGAGCCGCGCTCGCTGGCTTCCGTGAATACATGAGCTCGGCGTTTGTCGACTGGCGCCGCTCCTCCACCAACGACTTCCGTGCGTGGTTGTTTCACATGATGAAAAACAATGCCGCACGTTCCACCATTCGACTTCGATTTGCGGCCATCCGATCATTTTACAAATATCTGGTGCATCGCAGAGGTTTGGCAAAAAGCCCCGTGGCAGCCCTGCAACTGCCCAAGGCGGAGCGGAAACTTCCCGTGGTATTGAATCTGGCGCAAATGGAAGAACTGATCGCACTTCCTCAAAAACTCCAGGGAGAAAAACCCAAGATCATCTGGCTGGCATCACGTGACACCGCCATATTGGAGCTGTTTTATTCCTGCGGACTGCGCATTTCCGAACTGCGTATGCTAGATGTGGAGGACATCGATTTTCTGAGCGAATCTCTTCGAGTCGTGGGCAAAGGTGCCAAGGAGCGGGTGATACCGATCGGCGGACCTGCGCTTGCGGCGATTCAACGCTATCGACAAGCCGCTGTCATCACCCGAGGCCCCTTGTTTCTGAGCTCCCGTCGCACCCGCATCACCCAGCAAGCGATTGATTTGTTGCTAAAAAAATACCTGCAACAGTCGTCTATCCCCTTCCGCGTCTCACCGCACAAACTGCGGCACTCTTTCGCCACTCACCTACTCGATGCCGGAGCCGATCTACGGAGTGTGCAATCACTGCTGGGACATGCTTCTCTTTCCACCACACAAATTTACACCCACGTCACTCGTGATAGACTGCGTCAGGCCTATGATGCCGCGCATCCTCGCGCCAAAGATTCCTCGGCATGAAAACCCTGCTACTTTCCTTGTTTGCCTGCGCTTTACCCGTTGCTGCGGATGATGCCGCTTTGATCAAACAACTGCTCGCGGAAAAACTCGATGACCGCACATTTGCGTTTGCCGATGTAGTTCGAGCATCCACAGGAAAATCGGTGATTCCACTAAATGAAAAAAACGCGGCGCACCAACGCATCACCGCCTCCATTCGCTCGGCGCTCGATCAGACTCTCGTCGAACTCTCCGCTAACGCATCTCCGGTCAGACGACTTCGCAGGATCAACGAAGCCTCGAGATTTTTTGAGGACTTGTTGTTGGAAAAACTCAACCGTATGACGGGACTCCGATGTGAAATTCCTCCCACCAAAAATGGTACAATCCAAAGATCCGGCTACCCGGATTTGAAAATCATCGATACCGTCACCGGCCTGATCGCCTATCTCGATCCCAAGTTGGTGGAAGCCGGCTCACAACAGTCAACCCTGCGCACGTTTTACTACGAGCCCAAGAATCACACAGTGAAAATCAACGACGATGCCTTGCATCTATTGTGCGGAATGATCCACGACGGCAGAGAAGGCCAGTGGAAATTCCTGTCCTACCAGCTTGTCGATCTATCCCACCTGCGCGTACGCCTCAAGGCGGAATTTCAGGCATCGAACGCCGATCTTTACCCCAAACCCTAACACCTCATCGACCATGGAAAATTGCATTACCACCACCGCGACAATTCTTGCGCCATATTCTGATATTTTCGAAGCTACGCTGCCTAACGGAAAAAAAACTCTCGCACACTTTTCGCGATCTACCGGGCATCTGAAAGAAAAAATCGAACCGGGCATGCGTGTCACGGTCGAACTTACACCATTTGATTTTGATGTCGCTCGTATTGTCGGGATCTTACCCGCAGAAAACTAACAGGTGATTTTCGCCACCGATTTTCCGGCAATGAAATCCGGCATGAGCAGCAAACTGCCATGGTCGCCGATCTGGCCTTCCACCAGCAATTCCAGATGCCGCACCACTTTGCGAGCAAAGGAACTCGGTTCGATGTGATAGGTGGAAACTTTTGGTACGATGAATTCGAAAAACGGTTCTTCCGCCAAGGAAATCAGACTGAAATGATGTGGTATGGGATGGCCGCAAGATCCCAACCAACTGGTAAGACTGAGAACTTGCCGCGGACGCAGGGCAATGAATGCCGTGGGTGACGGGGCTTTTCCTACCGCCGATTGCACCGCTTGCAACAAGCCTTCGGTCGTGCCGTTCTCCCAAATTTCTCGAAGGACAACTCCATCCTCCTCGAAAGAACGAGCTCCTTCCAAGGCGGCCATGTTACCGCGCAATTGATCATCCGGCAGCAAAATTCCCATCGTACGGTGGCCTTTGCGCCACAATTCCGCCATGGCGTGACGGGCAATCGCTCGCCAATCATAATCGATGTGAGGCAAGTCAATCCCACCATGCGGGTGACCACGCAACAAACAAGGTATCCGGGATTGCCGGAAAAACTGCTGCACGTGCGCACTTGAACGATGCAGGATCCAAGCATCATAGGAATTTTCCTCGATCAACTTTTGCAATCTTTTCTCAGGTGTCTGACTGTCATACCAGGATGGAACATGCAATTCAAGGTAGCCACCACGCTGGGCGATCAAACTGCGCACATGATCGACTTCACTCAGCATGGTTTGCGACATCCGCTCCAACTGATAAGGAGAAAGCATGCCAATGCGCCACCGCGTGATTCGCGGGGATCGACGACCAGTCTTACGCCGCAGGATGGCGCGGCGTTTTCCGTTAGAAGCAGGGGCGATCCATCCTTCCGCCGTCAATTCCGCAAGAGTCAGGCGAATGGTGTCGCGCCCCACCTGCAACAACTCCGCCAGCACCCTTTCTCCGGGGAGAAACTCCGACCATTCCCCCTGATGCAGGCGCGCTCGCATCACTCTGAGGCACTCCTGCAGAAGCGATCGTCGACTAGGCAGCATGGATTCTTTCATAGTGGCGAGGTCACGCTAACGACCACGCCGCCGCACGTCAATCCAAGCTCGCAAAAAGCTCGTTCTGGTTTTCCCAACAAACCGGAATTCCGCCATTGCAGTCACGAACAACGTTATGGTAGACGTCTGTCACTCCCCCTATGAAACAATTTGCCTTGATATTCATCCTGCTTTGTCTTGCCGTCTCATTGTGGTCGCTTCAAACCAGTGAGACTCAACTTGCAGCATTTCCAACGATTCATCCGGTTTGTGTATTGGTCGGAAGTTTGAGCATCATTCTCCTTCTTGGCAAAAAACGCGGTTACTGATTCCCATGTCGCCTCCACCTGATGAAGTTACCTTGGACGCCGCGCGAGTCCTCTGGAATTACCACAAACTCGAGGAGGAACTCCGTCCTGCGGACGGCATCGTGGTTTTTGGCAGCAATGACCTGAGGGTTGCTGATTATGCCGCGGAACTCTACCATCAACGGATGGGATCATGGATCGTTTTTTCCGGCGGTCGTGGTCGCATGACCGAGCATTGGCCGGATACGGAAGCCGCTTGCTTTGCCGCGCGCGCAGGCGCGCTGGGTGTTCCCGATACGGCACTGCATTGCGAGTCAGCAGCCTCCCATACCGGTGAAAATATCGTATTTTCCCGACAACTGATCCAACGTCTGGACTTGAAATCAGACAATCTGATCATTCTACAAAAACCGTACATGGAGCGTCGCACACGTGCCAGCGTCGAAATGCAATGGCCGGAACTCCGGTTTCAAGTATCATCTCCTCCCTTGGATTTTGAAGAATACCCCAGCGATACCATCGGCACCGACGAACTGATTCATGCCATGGTGGGCGACCTCTATCGCATCATGGATTATCCAGCGAAAGGGCTGTCGCGAGAACAACCCTTACCAGCACACGTCAGGGAATCTTATGATCATTTGGTCAACAAAGGATACACCCGGCAACTGCCCTGTTAGAGATTCAGTTCCCGCGCCATATTGCGACACATCCACAAAGCACGCGGATGATGAAAGAAGGATTTCCATAGCGAACCTTTGAGTGCACTGCTCAGCGATCCATCACGTTGAAGGTATCCATACCATTCACCGTGAACCGGATCACCGAAATGGGAAAAACTCCATGCCTTGAGCTGTTGATGCCATAGCAGATATTTTTCCTGCCCTGTCAGCTGATATGCCATAAGCGTGGCAATCAAGGCCTCGTCGTGCGGCCACCAGAATTTCATCGCGTGCCAATACTCCTGAATCGGCTTGTCAAAGACATCGCGGAAGTAAAACAAACCGCCGCACTCCTTGTCCCACCCTCTTTCCCACATCCAATCCAACATCTTGCAACCAAGATCTGTCAATTCCGCAGAATTCCGACGACGCGATTCCTCAAGAATGAACCAGGCACCCTCGATCGCGTGACCGGGGTTCAGGAGTCGGCCGTCAAAATGATCGACGATCTGTCCCTCAGGAGTCACGCTTTCCATCACAACACGCAGCTCATCCTTGACAAAGAAGTCACGGATCTCCTCGATGCAACGATCAATCCAACCGCGTAAAATCTCATCATCCCCGAGACGCAGGGACAACTCCTGCGCCGTCACCAGCGTGATCATCCTTGGACCCAGACCGATCATCGGTCGCACATCCGTGAATTTCGGGGGCATCAAACCAGGCGTGAAATTCCATTCAGTAAACTTTTTGAACCAATGCTTCGCACGTGCTTCTGATTGATCGGAACCCGTGGCCGCCGCATGAGCCGCATGGGCAATTGCCGCGAAAGATTCACTGTAAGCATAACGACGCTTGCGGATCGGGGTGCCATCACGCTCCACATGAAAATACATCCGGCCATCAGCAGGATCGATGCAACGCTTTTCCAAAAAATTCAATCCGCTTTCCGCCCAGGCGAGCCACTCCGGTTTGCGCTCGTCATCGAGATAAAGACTCAACAGCATCCAGCTCATCCGGCCTTGCGCCCAGACCGACTTATCGGAATCGACCAACGATCCATCGCGGTCAAAGCAGTGGAGAAAGCCGCCGTGTTGTTCATCAACGGCACGCGGAAACCAAAAGGATACGCAATCCTCGTGCAATTGTTGTTGATAGAAGTCCGCGAGTTTCATCCGACGTTAGCGGGAACCAATGTCCATGAGAAAAAGTCCGATTGTTCCAGCCGTTCGCGTAGACGCGCCAGCGCATCTGCCGAAGGATTGCCGAGCGGCAAGCGTGCAGGACCAACAGGAACTCCCAGCCAGCCCATCACCGCCTTGGCAGCACCCAAATATCCGATGCTGTCCAACGCGTCGATGATCTCGATCATCTTGACCTGTAAATCGCGGGCCCTGTCAAGATCACCTGCATCAAAGGCCTCGATGATGGCATGTGCCAGCGCCGGAATAAAATTGTAAGTGGAACCAACTCCTCCCTTGGCCCCCGTGGCCAGAGCCGCCAAAAGTGTTTCATCCACGCCCCACGGCAAATCAAAACGCCCCGGCTCCAGAGACAGACAACGGCGGTAACCCACGAGATCGGGATCGGTGTATTTGATTCCACGGAATGTGGGTATGCGTGCGGATGCGAGCTTCAGATAATCCGCCATCGGAAAGCGCACGTTGGTGAGAACGGGAATTTGATAAAAATAAAACGGCAAGTTTGGCGCTGCCGAGGCGATTTTTTCGCAGCAGGCAACCAATGATTCCAGTGACCCGGGCTTGAAATAATTCGGCGACAATGCGGAAATGGCATCAAACCCCAGATTCTCGGCCTCAGCTGCCAATGCACAGGCATCGCACAAGGCATTCGCACCGACATGGGCGATCACCCGAATGCCCTGCGCAGGAGCCACAGCGGCCCATGCGCGATAGATCTCCACGCGCTCCGACACCGATAGCGAACTCGACTCACCGGTGGTGCCGGTAATAAACACCGCTTTCACCCTCTGCGCCGCCAAATGATTGGCCTGCAAGGCCACAACTTCCGGCGCCAACGTGCCATCAGAATGAAACGGTGTATGGGGAGCGGCAACGAGACAGTGATAAGGTTCTGACGAAAAACTCATGTGTGGCCATGTGACTAATCCAATCTCAATCTAACAACAATGACAGAATTGCATAATCACCGGCTTTTTCACCCAACCAGTTCAGATTTTCATCATCTTCCAATATGGACGATCCTAGCAAACCGGAATGCTCAGCACGATCCTTGAAACAAGGACGACGGTGTGATTTCATGTGCCTGCAGCCATGAGAACCTTGATCCAATTTTTTCTCGCAACGTTGAGCGGCATCGCTACGTCGCATGCCTTGGAGGTGGCGCGCCCCTTTTCCAGCCACATGGTTCTGCCTCATGGTTGGGAAATCCCCCTCCATGGCAAAGCCCCTGCTGGGGCGATGGTGATGGTGCGTTTCCATGGAAAAACCTTGACAACAACTTCGCAAGTCGACGGCAAATGGCGCGTCATGTTGCCCGCCATGCCCCCTTCTCCAACGGCGACGCAAATGGAAATTTCCAGCGGCGATCAAAAGATCGTTCTCGATGATCTCTTGGTGGGTGAAGTGTGGTTGTGCTCAGGGCAATCGAACATGGACTTCCCCCTGCAGCGTGCGACAGGAGGCAAAGATGAGATAAAAAACCCCGCAAATCCAGCGTTGCGTTTTTTTTCGCTTACGGGTCTTGCCACATCGCCTCGGCCGTTCCTTGAGAGTGAGAAGGAAAGACTGAAGCCCGAGAATTTTTTTCAGGGAACCTGGCAGACGGATGAACCCACTCTGCGGGGAAATCTTTCCGCTATTGCCTGGTGGTTTGCACGCCAAAGAAATCTCGATGCGAACATGCCGATTGGCATTGTGGAAAATGCTGTGGGCGGGTCCGGGACCGAGGCATGGTTGTCGGCACCGACGCTGCAATCACGAAAAGAATACGCAGATCTCCTCGGCATCAAATGGCTGGATCATCCCAAAATATCCCCTTGGGCAAAACAACGGGCGCGTCAACAAACCAGCAAGCTGAAGAACGGCGCTCATCCCTTTCAGCCGGGTTTTCTCCATCAGTCAGGCATCGCATGGTGGTGTGATTTTCCTTTCACCGCTGTCATCTGGTATCAGGGCGAAACCAATGCGGAAATTCCTGACATCGAATGGAATGCACGAATGTTGGAAGACTTGATGTCAGGATGGCGTGAGGGGCTACGCCAACCGAAGTTGCCATTTTTCATTGTCGAGCTGCCACGCATCGGCGGCAAGGATCCCTTGCGCCAATACTGGCCGCAATACCGCGAGGCGCAGCAAAAAGCCGTGGCGAACTCTCCGCATGCGTATCGTGTGGTGAGCATGGACCTCGGATGGGACAGTCCGGACGTGCATCCGCCAGACAAAAAACCATTGGCTCTGCGCTTGGCAGACGTTGCAAAAAAACAACTGTCCCGTTGATCAGCGAGGCCCTTTGAGTCCCGCCGCGGCCGGCTTTTTGAAGATCAACTTGGTTTGGGAAAGCACACGCCCTGTGGCGGGGTTCATGGTGCTGACATTCATCTGCTCCAATGTATACACCTCCTGCCCTGCGGCATTTTTGCCGATGTTCATCACCTCAATGACCTCGAATCGTTTCAAAATCTTACCCTGTCGATCAAAGCCCTCGATTTTCATGAACGCGCCGTATTTTTGATGAACCCAGACATACATTACCTGATAGGCTCCTCCCTGCCCCGGGTTGTTGAGACGGATTTTCCAGCAATTGTGCACGCCGACACGCTCGGCACCTTCGAGCACGGGGTTTTTCCAATAAAAAAATCGCATCGCCAAATCCTCATACGATAGATCCATGCCAGCGATGGGCGTGGCTAGACGACTCAAGGGAAACTTCGCTTGTTTGTCGTCGATCATTTCAAACAACTCACAGAGATCGTCGTTCATGCGCAGATGGAATTTCTGCCACGCGTTGGCTTGCCAGTATTGGAACTGTATGTCTTTGTTACGCAAAAACAATGCCACTGGAACTTTGTCACGATCACGCGACATCGTTCCCTCGAGATCAGCTTGCTGCAATGCAGCCACCATTTTTGCTCCACCGATGATTTGCTCCGCATTCGTAGCGTCCTCTGCATGCCCGGTGAAAGGGAGCAAAAGGCTGGCGAAAAGGATGATTCGATTCATGAGTGCAATCTAGTGCATTTGCTTTCTTAGACAAGGATGCATTGGAAAAGATTCATCCTGAACGATGGCAACTTGCCGCCACGCCAATCCAAGATGGAGCCGGGGAGGCAGGACACCTCCGCCATGTCAGGCCTTCTTCGCGGTCGTCTGAATGCGCAAATCGCGAAGTTGTTTGGGATCCACTTCTGCGGGCGACTGACTCATCAAATCGTTTCCTTTGTTATTTTTCGGGAAGGCGATCACCTCGCGAATCGATTGCTCACCACAGATCAACATGACCAAACGATCGAGACCGAGTGCCAGACCGCCATGCGGAGGAGCGCCAAAGCGGAAGGCATCCAGAATGTGGCCGAACTCTTCCGCTGCCTGCTCCTCGGAAATGCCGAGAGCTTTGAACATCGCGGATTGCAGAGGTGCCTCATGAATCCGAATGGAACCACCGCCGAGTTCGTGGCCATTGAGCACGACGTCGTAGGCATTCGCGCGAAGATCCGTGGAGAGCTCGCCTTTGAGCAGCTTCTCCTCGTCTTCCTTGATGGGACGGGTGAAGGGGTGGTGCACAGCGACGTAGCGACTGCTCTCCTCATCAAACGCCAGCAAAGGAAACTCCGTGACCCACAGGAAATTGAGTTCGGTGTTTCCTTCTAACAATTTCTGCATTTCCGCGCAAGCGAGACGCACGCGGCCGAGAATCTCACAGACTTGCTCCCATGGACCGGCACCGAACAGAATGAGATCGCCTGTCTCGATGTTGAGAGCCTCTTTCATCGCGGCGATCTCGTTTTCCGAGAGAAACTTCGTGATCGGCGAGCGCCAGGTGTCCACCGTTTCACCGCGCACTTGGATGTAGGCGAGACCTTTTGCTCCGTGCTGGATCGCAAGCTGTGTCAGCGCCTCGACCTGTCCCGTGCTGATATTGGAAAATCCTTTGGCATTGATCGCCTTGATGACGCCACCGGATTGGAGCGCACCGGAAAACACCTTGAATGTCGATTCCGCAAACACCGCACCAAGATCGGTGATGTGATAGCCGAAACGGCGGTCGGGCTTATCCGAGCCATATTGGTCCATAGCCTGACGCCAGGTCATGCGCTCGAAGGATGCGGGGATTTCCACACCTTTGGCCTCACGGAAAATGCGCCCGATCAGACCCTCAACCAAGGCGAGGATGTCCTCCTGATCCACAAACGAAGATTCAATATCGATCTGCGTGAACTCCGGTTGACGGTCCGCACGCAAGTCTTCATCGCGAAAGCACTTGGCGATTTGAAAATATTTTTCAATGCCACCGACCATCAACAACTGCTTGTACTGCTGAGGTGCTTGGGGCAATGCATAAAAACTGCCGGGCTGCAATCGCGAGGGAACGAGGAAGTCGCGTGCGCCCTCGGGAGTGGATTTCGAGAGAATCGGAGTCTCGATTTCGCAAAAACCTTGCTCATCGAGGAAATCACGTGTGCTCTTGGTCACGCGGTGACGTGTGCGCAGATTGTTCGTCATGCGCGGGCGGCGGATGTCGAGATAGCGGTATTTCATCCGCAAATCCTCATTGGAGAGCTCTTTATCGAGTTGGAAGGGCAATACATCGGCCTTGTTGATGATTGTCAATGACGTGGCGATGATCTCAATTTCACCGGTGGCAATTTTTTCATTCACCGTACCTTCCAAGCGCTTCGATACGCGGCCGGTGACCTGGATCACGTCCTCATCGCGCAAGGTGTGGGAAATTTCCGCCAAGGCGGCATTTTCCTCAGGACGAAACACCACCTGCGTCAAGCCCTCGCGGTCACGCAAGTCCGCAAAAATCACGCCACCGTGGTCACGGGCGGAATTCACCCATCCGATCAAAGTCACGGATTGATCGATATCAGAGAGACGGAGCTGGTTGCAGTGATGTGTGCGCATGATAAGTCGGACGAGTGTTAAAGACTGAATCGGAGCAAAAATCAATGGATTTTTCTGTTCACCTGGCCAATCCTCCCGGAATCGCGGACTTTTCTTGACACCCTGCGTAAGTCTTCGCTCAATCAGCGAACATGCCACTCAGTCACTCCCAGATCGATGCTTTTCATCAGGAAATGCGTGATTTCCAAGACTTTGGAAAAAACACCATCGTTGCGGAAAAAAATTATGTGATGAGTTCCCTGCCCGTTTACATCAACGAATTCTGGACCGCCAAACAACGGGCAGCCCATTCCATGCACGAAGTTTCCTACCGAGCATGCTTCAAACCGCAATTGCCCCGCTTTTTCATCGAACGCTTCACGGTCCCCGGCGAGAAGGTATACGATCCGTTCATGGGACGCGGCACCACACTGCTCGAAAGCGCACTGTTGGGTCGCATTCCCGTCGGTTGCGACATCAATCCCCTCTCCGCTGTGCTCTGTTTGCCGCGCTTGCGATCGGTCGATCCCGCGGATGTGAAAAAACGACTTGCGGAGATCGATCTCAGCCACGCGAAGGAAATCCGCGAGGATTTGCTGGTTTTTTATCATCCCGATACCTTGCGTGAACTGTGTGCGCTGCGTGAATATTTCATCCAGCGGGCAAACGAGGGGTCAATCGATGCGACCGATGCGTGGATTCGCATGGTAGCCACCAACAGGCTAACAGGTCATTCTCCGGGCTTTTTCTCCGTCTATACCCTTCCGCCCAACCAAGCGGTTTCGATCGCCTCGCAAATCCGTATCAACGAGAAGAGGCAACAAGTTCCTCCACGTCGAGACATTCGAAGTATCATTCTCAAAAAATCCCACTCACTTCTTAAGGACTTGAGCCAGGAAGAGAAAAAGAACCTGCAACGTATCAGCAAAAAAGCAACATGCCTCACATCCAGTTGTGCCCACACTCCGGACATTCCGGATCAAAGCGTGTCTCTGGTGGTCACATCACCACCATTCCTGGATATTGTTCAATACGATCAGGACAACTGGTTGCGCTGCTGGTTCAATGGCGTTGACTCACGCTCGGTGCCCATCTGGCAATGGCGCACGGAAGATGCCTGGCAACAGGCCATGAGCCGCGTTTTTGTCGAACTTCAACGCATACTGGTGAACGGCGGAGTCGTCGCATTCGAGGTTGGCGAAGTGCGCAAAGGCCGCTTGTTGTTAGAAGACCTTGTCATTCCAGCCGCAGTCGCCAGTGGCTTGCAACCATTTGCCATTTTGATCAACGACCAGGATTTTACGAAGACCTCAAATTGCTGGGGTGTCGACAATGCAACCAAAGGCACCAACACCAACCGGATCATTCTCTTGCGGAAGGCCTCATATGGAGAACAGCTATCGTTATTTGAATAGCAGCGCATCAAGACTTTGATTTTGCACCGCTCTTGAGGGACTGAGGCGACTCACCCACATGACGCTTGAACCACTTGGAAAAATGCGACAGGTGCTTGAAACCCAAATCGAGAGCCACTTCCTTGATTCTCATCCCGGGCTGTCGCAACCGACTTCTCGCATGTTCGATGCGCAAGAGATCCCAGTATTGGTTCGGCGTGACCCGCATTGCCGCGCGAAAAATCCTGTTCAAATAGTTAGAGCTTATATTCAATTCGGTTGCCAATTCTTCGACCCTGAATGGACAGGCAAAATCCCTCGCCTGCATGATTTCCACCGTCTGGCGCACCCTCTCATCCATGCCTTCATGCCCCGAGTGACGGATGCCATGCCGCTTCAGCACAGTGGACAATACTTCCAACCATTCACACAAAAGACGCTCCAACCGCAAAAAGCTGGCAAAGTCAGCATGATGATCTCTCATGTCCCAAGTATCGGGTGCAATTTTCTTCACCATGTTGAGGATGGGAATCAATTTCTTTTCCAGCTCAGGCACGTCCACCGCATCGAGGATCAAACTCAGGCCATCGCGATACAGAGGCGTGCCATCAGGCCAACGCGCATCAAATGCAATCGACAAAACCCTCGCCCCTTGAGGAAAACTTTGGACTCGCGCACCAGGACGGACGATCAACCACTGTCCGGGAAATGCGCGGTATTTGATACCGTCATGCTCCACCTCTGCCCACCCTTCTCGTACCAACCAAGCGGCGCTGTTCGTGAATTCCGTGAATCGCAGAATCTCATCTTCACTCGATACACCCTCCGCGACACGTCGATTGTGACACCACAGAAGATGCACCTGCAAGTTCAACCAATTGCGATAAAACACGCGTGAGTCTTTTGCAACATCGTGAAACGAGTCAAGAAAATGCACAATTTGTGCAACATAAAGTATAAATGATAAAAACTCATAATCGCGACAAAGGGATGGTAATGTGGAAGCATCAAGCAGCATGATCATCCTCTCCATGTCGAAAATCTTCCGAGCGCTGCGTGCACTGGCATTGGGTCTGTTGACCGTTTCGCTTGCCGCGCAAGTCACCTCGTTCCAGCCAGGACAACCTTGGCTGGATACCGAAGGCAAACACATCAATGCTCATGGTTTCAACGTAATCCGACACGAGGGCGTCTACTATTGGTATGGTTCGCAGAAAATTCCCGGCCTCAACGAGTCCCAAAAAAACGAAGCGGGTGTGAGTTGTTACTCCAGCACCGATCTGCTGAACTGGAAAAATCACGGTCTCGTCTTTTCCGTCAACGCGGAAGGTCAGCATGAAGACATTGCCAAAGCAGGCATTCTCGATCGACCCAAAGTATTCTTCCATCCCCCGACAAAAAAATTCGTCATGCATTTCAAACTCTATCCGCCTCATGCAGCGGGCGATACGAAGGGCACCGATGTTGCTTACGTGGGTACAGCCTCCTCATTCGCACCCCTGGGACCTTTTGCCTACGAAGGGAAATACACCGGCGCTGAGAGCCCAAAGGGATCTGGCGATTTCGGCATCTACCAGGACCACAAAGGTGATTTCTGGCACATAGCCGTCAGAAAACCGGATAAAAAGCTCGTTTGCGGCCAACTTCGTCCTGACGGCCTTCGACCCGAAAGTTCCTACTCTGAAATGAAAGGCATCACCGCCGCGACAGAAGCTCCTGTGGTCTTCAGCAGAAAAGGCCACCTCTATCTGTTGGGCTCTGGTAGCACGGGCTGGAACCCAAACCCCGCACGCATCTTTGTCGCCGATCAAATCACCGGCCCTTGGACATCCTTGGGAAATCCAGCCGAAGGAATCAATCCGCACAATCATCTCGGTCCAGAAAAAGCATTCGGAGGCCAAAGCACTTTTGTCATTCCCAGCCCATGGAAGGACGACGAGTGGATCGCCATGTTCGATATCTGGAATCCCGCGGATCCCGTCAAAGCAGGCTATATCTGGCTGCCGCTGCGTTTTGAAAATGACAAGCCCCTGATCCGCTGGGAAACCGAATGGAAACCTCGCAAATCGACTCCGTAAATCTCATCACATCCCCCCTTCATCCACCATGCAGCGCCTCACATCGAATCTAACGATATTTTTTTTGACTGTCGGCATGAGCCTGGCGGATCCAGAGAGTGACAAAAAACCTCAAGCCGAAGCTTTGCGCCAAGCCGATGAGTTCGCAGTGAGAGCGACTTATCTTTGGATCGAGGCAGAAGATTTCACCTCTGTGGGAGGCTGGATTCCTGCCCAGGAAAACAGTGCTCTGATGGGGCGGACGACTGGTAAAAATGCGACAAAGAACAACCTCACCGCATCCACAAAAATCAAATTGGAAACCGGGGGAACGTATCAACTGTGGGTCCGCAGCCTTGATCGCAAAGATTCCAAGGTCTCGCGTGATTTCAGCATCTCGCTCAATTCCATTGTTTCGACAAGCAAGTTGGGCGCGCACGGCAATGACGGCTGGGCATGGCAGAATGCCGGTGTATTCCTTCTGGAAAAAGGAGAAGTCGCCATCGAATTGATCGACACAAGCCAATATTACGCCCGCTGCGACAAAATGCTTCTTACCACAGACATGAACTATGTGCCTAAAGGAGCAGGAGGCGATCGAAATACCGATCACCTGCCGCCTGCCAATCCACCAGTCCATGATTTCATCCGAGCAAACTTCAATGATCTGAAACCGGGATCGCTTGCGAACCAAGGTGGAGGAGAAGGCTTTGCCGCCAATCAGAATTGGACCCTTCAAGGCGACATCCAAATCATGGGAGGAGACTTGCAAATGCCATCCTCGGATGGCAGGGAATTCATCCGCTCCCAGGGCGGCACACCGTTTCTCCTCAGTGCGACGGGAGAAAGCATGAGCCATGCGGTACGCGGCATCGCAACTCCGATGAAAGGTCAGGTTTGGTTCAGCTTTCTGGTCAAGCCGAGTGATGCATCAGGAAAAGCAGGGATCAAATTGCTCCAATCCGCTGATCCCGCAGTTGGTTGCGAAGTCCTTGCCAGCGGCGCTGATCTTTTGTTCCAGGATTCTCACGCGTCAAAAACAACAATCGTCAAAGACGTTTTCCCTCGGGGAAAAAACTCACTGGTGATTGGCCGGTGTAATGTGGAGGCAGATCGTGATGGCAATCGTTTTTTCTCTTTGTGGGTGAACCCCAATCTCGAAGAGCCGGGAACCCCGCTCATCAACAATGTGTTGTCTGGTTCGATGCAGAGCATCACTCATCTGGCCATCGTGATGTCTGCCGGGAAATCGCCAAGCAAGTCTCCAGCCCTGGATGACATCATCGTCAGCAACCATCCTTATCCCGCTGGATACTATCATGTGACGCCCAGAAAACGCCATTTCGGCCAGTGGCACATTCCCGTCAAACCAAGCGATCCGACAGTCCCACTTCCCCCACCCGGATACAATCTCGTGTTTTCAGATGAGTTTGATTCCAACACACTGGATCACTCGAAATGGAACTATCGACTTCGCGACAAGCCGGACAGCGCCCAGGAAGAGGAAAACGTCGAGGTCCGTGATGGAAATCTGCTGATTCATGCCAGAAAGCAGCGGGTGGGCAAATACAACTACACGGGTGGTGGCATCATCAGCAAACCTTTGTTTGTCTATGGCTATTACGAAGCTCGCTTCAAAATCCCCGCATCAGAAGGCTGGCATACGGCATTTTGGACCATGCCTGAATATGAACCGAAAGATCTCAGAAACACGGAGATCGATTTCTGCGAGCAGGACAGTGGGGATCCACGTTACTTCAGCCTTGGATTGATCAATCATCGGGAAACAGGATGGAACGAGAGCAACATCGGTCGCTGGGTGGTGGAAGATGCTCCCAACATGGCCGAGGAATTTGTCGTCATTGCCGCGGATTTCACCCCTCGATTCATCCGTTTCTACTTGAATGGAAGGCTCACAAAAGATGTCGATGCCCGCTTGTTTCCCCATGGCCCCGCCACGGTTCAACTTTCCTGTATCGCATCGCGAAAAAAAGGTGATCGTTTTCAAGACGATGCCCATCTCCCCAGTCGGGCGACCTTCGATTACGTCAGGGTCTATCAACATCCCGATCATGCCGAAGCCGAGAACGCGGCAAAAAAACGAGCGATCCTGCCGTCGCTGCCGCTGCCTCCTCTGGCAGAACGCCAGAGAAAAGGCGCGCCCAAGGGCGAACTCGACTAGACGGCCATCCCCCAATCATGAAAACGCATCGCCAAGCGTTGAGGAGCAGAGACGTGCAACTTCAATCATCCTCATCCTTGGCACCTTTGACACGCACTTTGCCCCGCAACTTTGCTTCGATGAACGCGTCAAGATCACCATCCATGACAGGTTGGATGTTTCCTGTCTCCTGCCCCGTGCGCAAATCGACGATTTTCTGATACGGTTGAAACACATAGGAGCGGATTTGGTTGCCCCACGACACATCGCCCTTTTCACCATAGGCGCGCTCGGACTCGGCCTTCTGTTTGTCCTCCTCGATCTGAAAAAGTTTCGCTTTGAGAATCGCGAATGCCTGTTCTTTGTTCGCACCCTGTGTCCGTGAGGCCGAGGAACGGATCAGAATCCCTGTGGGCAAGTGGCGCAAGATCACGCAGGTTTCCACTTTGTTCACGTTCTGTCCCCCCTTTCCACCCGAACGGGTCGTCTGAATCTCGATGTCCTTTTCGTTAATCTCGATTTTGATTTCGTTAGAAATTTCCGGTGTGGCATCAATGGATGCAAACGAAGTGTGGCGTTTGCCCGCTGCATCAAACGGCGAAATGCGCACCAAACGATGCACGCCCCGCTCATTTTTCAAGTAGCCATAGGCATATTCCCCCGTAATTTTGATGGTAGCCGAACGAAGTCCCGCCTCATCACCATCCTGCCAGTCGAGTGTCTCGACGGTAAAACCCTTGCGTTCCGCCCAGCGCGTATACATGCGATGCAGCATCTGCGCCCAGTCACAGGCTTCCGTACCACCGGCACCGGCAGAAATCACCAAGTAAGCATTGCAAGCGTCGTTGGGCTGATTGAGCAGGGTCAACAACTCAAAGGACGTAATGGAATCCTCAAGCGAGTGGAATTCCGTTTGTGCCTCGCGCGCGGTGTCAAGATCGTCAAACTCCTTTGCCAGCGCAATGGCGGCATCGATATTCTCGGCGCGCGTTTCCAGCGACAAAAACGTTTCCACCTTCTTTTTCATCCCACTCGCCTGGGCGTTCACCTCACGAGCTTTTTCGGGATTGTTCCAGAAATCGGGATTCGACATCGCGGTTTCCAGTTCCGCTATTTTGTTTTCAAGGTTGGGGATGTCAAAGATACCTCCTGAGCTTCGAGAGACGGCTACGAAGGCCGTCGACATCGAGCGACAGGAGGTCGGCAGTAGGAAGTTCGGACATGACGCGCGCAAGCTGGCGGAAAGCGGCCGATTTGGCAAGAGGAAATCCTCACTCGCCCGGCTGCAGGAGGGCACCTGCCGATTTATAGATCATCAAATTCATACAGCGGATCGAGATGATCCTCATGATTCATTTCAACAATCGGCTTCAACAGGCCATTGTCCAGGCCATACACCCAGCCGTGCAGATGAGGCCGCTTGTGCTGCTTCCAGGCTTTTTGCACGATGCTTGTCTTGGCGAGATTCAACACTTGTTCACGGACATTGAGCTCGATCAGTCGGTTCAAACGCATCTCTTCGGTTTCCAGTTCATCGATTTCTTCGCGATGGAGCCGATAGACATCTTTGATATTGCGGATCCATTTGTTGATGATGCCGAAGTTGTGCTGGGTCATCGCAGCCTTCACACCGCCGCAGTTGTAGTGTCCACAAACAATGATGTGCTCCACCTTCAAATGAAACACAGCATATTCCAAAACGGCCAGCAGGTTGATGTCGGTGTGCACCACCATGTTGGCGATGTTACGATGCACGAAAATCTCACCGGGCTGTGTTCCCGTGATCCGATCCGCTGGCACCCGACTGTCGCTGCAACCGATCCAGAGAAACTGGGGAGACTGCACATCTGCAAGTCTGTGGAAGTAATCCGGATCATTTTCAGCCTCCTGCCTCGCCCACTCACGATTGTTCAAGAGCAATGTCTCATGAGGAAGAAGACCGCCCTGCGCATTCCGGGAACGCACTTCGCTCGATTTTGAGGTATCGCTGTTTTTCTTCATCACTATGATCTAACAGCTTTATTCGTCGAATTCACAGGAATGTCAATCGCTTTGTTGACTGCGGATCTTTTTCGACACCCTTCCCCGCTTTCCCAAAAAGCAGCATCGTTGATAAGCCCAGATACCATTCCGATATGGAAAAGCGGAATCTAACAACTACTGATTTCCAGCATCAGTGCGGAAAGTGGTAAGATTTCAGGCAAAAGCCAACCGTGACCGATGCGCTCGTCGGCGGTAAAACTCCGCATTTCCCGACCTTGCAAGAGTTCTCTGCCGAAATAACGAGCCGACATGAACCAGCCATCCAATGCATCGGCGGGAATGATCACTCTTACCTCTTTCATCACTTGCGATGGATGGAAATTAGCCACAACGAGAAACACCTGACCGGTGCGAGGGTCGTGGCGAAGGAATGCGTAAAGCCAATGCCCACTCACTGTTTCGCCCTCCAGTCGACCGAATTGAGGATTGTCACGATTGGCAAAGTTCAACCCATAAAACTCGCCATGTTCCAGTGCCGGCTGCCCCATCAAACGCAACAGCCGAGCATACCAGTGGCGCAACTCCCTCTGCTCAGACGTCAGCTTGCCCCCATCGCACGCACCGCCGTTCATCCACGCCACCAATGCTGGCAACGACCCATAGTCGAATATCGAACTCCTACCATGATCACCGGCGAATCCGCACTCCCCCAGAGCGGATTCCCCCACTTCCTGACCTTGATACATCATCAATGGCCCCCGTCCCATGGCAAACAAAACGGCACAGACCGGACGACCCACGCCCATCCCAACACCACCCCACTCCCGAGGATTCGCCAAACGAACTTCGTCGTGGTTTTCACCATAGCGCAAAGAACGATGAAAACGCGCACCGGTAAAAATCAGGGAATCAAGATCATTGCACCATTTTCCCTCGTCGTACAATCCCATCATCAAGTCGTAGACAGGATCATCATAAACCGCATCAAAACCAGCATCCAGCAAGGCATCGAGCACATGGTCATCCGTCAATTTCGCTGGATCATTGTCATAGGCTTCCGCCATGAAATACACGTCAGATTTTCTGTCGCGTGCCCGACGGAGCAACCAATGCCAGAATTCCATTGGCACCAGGTGCGCCATATCGACACGAAAACCATCGACTCCCCTGCCCTGCCACCATGCGATGACCTCATCCATCGAGCGCCAGCTACGCGGGACCGATTCCCCATCAGCGTCGGACTGAGGCAAGTGACAAGTATTACGACCCATCGTAAAATCATGACCATAGTTGATCTTGACCGTCTCATACCAATCATTGGGACCCGGACGCCAGTGAACTGCATTGTTGCCACTGACTCGACCATGCCACTCCTCGTACACCTGCATCTCCGTGATTTGCGGCAACACTAGGGGAGGTCCACCACCGGGGTGGCATTCCTGTAGGTAGAAAAAATGATTGTCACGGTGAAAGAACAAGGACTTGTCGTCATCGGCACCGAAGCTGAGGTCGGGTCTGACATCCGACGCATAGGAACGGGCGACATGGTTCGGTATAAAGTCAATCAACACGCGAAAGCCATGGCGATGACAGCGCGCGATCAGGGCATCGAACTCCGCCAAACGACGAGAAGGATCGATCGCATAATCCGGTGAAACATCAAAGTAGTCGCGGATCGCATAAGGGCTGCCGGCCTTGCCTTTCACCAACGCAGGATGATCGGCGGGACGATCCGGATAAGCGGTCGTTGATGCCTGCTCCAACACCCCCGTCAACCACAGATGAGTGAAACCCATTTCCCTCAGTGAATCCAGGACCTTGTCATCAATCTCCGCAAACTTACCACAACCGTTTTCTTCGATCGTCCCGCAGGGCTTCCTGTTGCCATTTTGATTGCCGAATGTGCGGACCAGAAGTTGATAGATGCGGGGACGTTCTGTGGAACCGGTGCTCATGTCATTTTCACATCCACTGATCGGAGTAACTTGCAATTTCAATCCTTGGACGACTTGGGATCGAGTGCGTCACGCAGTCCGTCGCCGAGAAAATTCAAGGACAACAAAGTGAGAGAAAAGAACAGGCTCGGGAAAAACAACAACCAGGTGTTGGTGAGCATCATATCGGACCCCTCTTTGATCAACACCCCCCATGAACTGTTGGGTGGTTTGAGGCCGAGCCCGAGAAACGACAGAACGGCCTCAAACAGCATGATGCCGGGAATGGTTAACGTCGTGTAGACGATGATAGGCCCGACACAGTTCGGCAAAATGTGACGAAATAAAATCTTCCCGTGCGAGAGCCCCAACGAACGCGCCGCCTCGACAAATTCGAGTTTTTTCACACTCTGCACCTGGGCGCGCACGATGCGGGAGATTGTCAGCCAGGAAAGTGCGCCGATGGCGAGGAACAGTGGCACCATCGTCACTAGAGGTTCCACCGCAGTTCTCACCTCATTGATCTGATCCGCGGAGGCGCTGCTACTGGTCAATAGATCCACCACCGTGTTCGACCACTTCATGGTCATTTCTTCCAGCACTTTTCCTAACAAAATCACCACCACCAGGAAGGGCAAGCCGTAAAGGACATCGACCAATCGCATCATACCCGCATCCACCTTCTGTCCGGCGTATCCAGAGATCGCACCATAAGTAACCCCAATGGTGACAGCTACCACCGTTGTTAAAACAGCGACGGCGATCGAAATGCGACCACCGAAAAACACTCGGGAAAAAATGTCGCGCCCCAAATGGTCGGTACCAAACCAATGTGCGGCGCAGGGCATGAGATTTTTGTCCGCGAGACTCTGCGCATTCGGATCCGCCAGCAACGGCGTGAAAGGCAGGATCACACAGGCGAGCACAATCAACGCGAGGCAGTAAAGTCCGACGACGGCGGCGCGGTTCTTTTTCAGGCGCAGCATCGCGTCGGCCCGCAGAGAAGTTCCTTTCTGGATGACAAGTGACATGACGATGGATCAGGATTGTGAACGAGCCCGGGGATTGAGCCAGAGGATGAGGAAGTCGGAAGCGATGTTACCCAGCACCACAAGGCCACCGTAGAGAAGAGCGATGCCGATGATGACATTGACATCATTGGTTTCGATGGCTTTGACAAAATGCCGACCCAATCCCGGCACTTGAAAAACCGACTCGATTACCAGTGATCCGGAGATGATTCCCGCGAATGCCGGGCCGATGTAGGCAGCGGAGGGAACCAGCCCGCCACGTAAGCAGTGTTTGATCAAAATTCGATGCATCGGCACACCTTTCGCCCGTGCGGTGCGTACGAAATCCTGGGACAGTGTATCCAGCATGCCGGCACGGGTGAGCCGGGCGAGGTATGCTGCATAGACCATGCCCAGTGTGATCATCGGCAACACCCAAGTCGATGGCAAGACTGGATCCCAACCCATCACAGGAAAAATCTGCCACTTGCGTCCCAGTGATTCTGCGAGAATCGGTCCAATCACAAACGATGGCAGACACAAACCGATCATCGCCACGGCCATCACCAGAACATCCATACCTGTGTTTTTTTTCCATGCGGAAATCACTCCAGCGGGAACTCCCACCAACAGCGCGAGCAACATGGACACCACGCCTAACTGAAATGAAACGGGAAACGCCTGAGCGATCACATCATTCACCGGACGCCCCGACAAGCGGATGGAAAGACCGGCATCGCCCTGCACGATACCTTTCAAACGCAAGAGATACTGCTGATGAAGCGGTTTGTTGTAACCGTCCTGTTCCATCATTTTCTGCTTCACATGCTCGGGTATGGCTTTCTCGCTCTGGTAGGGACCACCGGGCAGCACGCGGCAGAGGAAAAACGTCAGTGTGAACAGAACGAACAATACGATCAGCCCTTGGAAAATGCGGTTGAGAAGTTTTCGTATCATGGCGAAGCAGGATTTTCTTCAAGACTCACGGCGGAAAAAGGATGATTGTCCAGCAACAGAGGGTGCCAACCTTTCACGGACGTCTGGTGCAGGTAATTCCGGGCCTGCCAGGCAAAGGGGATGATGGGAAGCTCCTGCATCAACAGCCTTTCGGCCTTTTCAAAAGTGCGCAAACGCTCGGAGGGATTCGGCGTCAAGGCCGCTTGTTGCAACATCGACTCGAATTCACGGTTCGACCAACCGGTATTGTTGTTGCCATTGCCTTTGGTCCACATCATCAGAAACGTAGTGGGATCGAGATAATCCCCTACCCAGCCGGCCAGCGCGATGTCGAAATCCAATTTCTGCTGGGCTTCAATGTATGATGCCTGATCCATTGCTCGGATTTCGACAAGGATGTTGAGGTGTTTTTTCCACATCGCTTGGACAGCCTCGCTCGTAGCCCGGGTGCCGCCTGAACTAACAAGAATGGAATAGCGAGGGAAACCATTGCCATCGGGATAACCCGCCTCCGCCATCAATTGTTTGGCGCGCTGCGGATCGAATCGCAGCACGGGCTCTGGCTGATAGTCGCCCATACGCGGCGAATACGAGGTGGAGGGTTCGAATCCCAGAATCACCGTTTTGCAGAGCGACTCACGATCGAGCGCCAACGCCATGGCTTCCCTGACCTTGACATTGTCGAGCCCCGGTCGAGTCACATTAAGACGCATGAAACGAGAACCAACGTAGGGCTCCTTGCGCAAAAACTGCGGATATTCTTTTTCCAACTTGGGCACCATATCCGGAGGTATCTGATAAGTTGTATGCAGCTGTCCCGCGAGAAATGCCCGCGTCTCGGTATAAAAATTTTCGATAGGAAGAAACTTCACGCCATTCAATTTCACATTCGCGGCATCCCAGTAATGGGGATTTTTTTTGACCAAAATGTGATCGTTCAGCTTCCAGGAATCGAGCAGGAACGCGCCATTTCCCACGAGGTTGCCGACTTCGCACCAAGGGGTGAAACGGGCCGACATGTTACCGTGCCTGAGGATCACATGCTTGGGCACTGGAAACCATGTGTAGTGGCGGGTTACCCCCGGCAAATAGGGCACCGGCTCGCGCAAAGTGATTTGCAAAGTAACATCATCGATCACTTTCACACCCACCTGCGAGAAATCCTGCAATTCACCACGATTGAATGCTTCCGCATTTTTGATGAAATAGAGCATCTCCACATACGGAGCCGCCATATCGGGATGCAGCATGCGCTGATAGGAAAAAGCAAAATCATGAGCGGTCACCGCCTCTCCATCCGACCACTTGGCGTCAGGCCGGAGATGGAACACCCACTCGGTGTAATCGGCATTGTGCTCCCAGTGCGTCGCCGCCGCGGGACTCATGATCGTATCGCTGCTGGGATGATCTCCCACCAGTCCCTCGAACAAACTGCAAATCACTTTGCTTTCGACCACTCCTGTCACCAAGTGGAGATCGAGTGACTTCGGGTCAGCGGCATTGCCCACGATGAGAATCTTCTCGCGATTCCCCCGCTGCACCTGCGTCTCGCGCTGACAGCCCCCGAGCAGGATCGCCAGAACGACACATACCCAATAGCGCATTAACAACATCATCATGTGTGGATGGAGAATTGTCGGAATGGTTCCCTGATGCAAGAGGATAAGCAGCAAAACCGATGAATTCCCCCCATGGCAAAGCCCCCTCAGAGCAGCTTCTGAAACACTTTCGAATGCCGGCCACTCTGCTCTAACATGCTGCGACGTAATTCCGGCAGAGAATCCGGCGTCACTTCCTCGTAGCCCATGCGATCACGGAAAAACACCACGGCTCGATTGGTGAGCGCGAAGACACTTCCTATCTTGCGCGCGACCGCCATTTGCTCGGCATGACGCACCAGATCCGCACCATAACCACGACCTTCGTGAGCCTGTTTCACATACAGACAGGCAACTTCCGCACAATCGTCGGCCGGATAATGATGCAAAGCCACACAGCCCACGACATTATCGTCAATCAGCATCACACGATAGTCCTCGATGCGGTTCTCGATCTCCTCATAATTGCGCGGCACCAGAAAACTCCTTCTCACCGATCGACCGATCATGCCTAACAACTCGGGAATGTCCTCCTGGGCGAGTTCACGGATGACACGATAGCTGTCGGCGTGCACCATGGTACCCACCCCCTCGTTGGAAAACAACTCGTCCACCAGCACACCTTGTTGGCGTCCATTCAGCACATGCACCCGCGGCACTCCTCGCGAGCAGGCCTTGGCGGCACGTTCTAACAAATCCATGCCCACCACCTCTTTGCCGTCAGCGAGAGCGGTCACATCGGCAGCCCGAACTGCGTGAACGGGAGCGCCATCGACAAGAATGCCATGTTCCAGCAACGCGATCAACTTGCTGGCTCCTAGTGCGATCACCAAGTTTACGACCTCGTCATCCAAAGCCGCGTGACCCTTGGCATCGATCACCGGCACCTGACCGCGACCCAGGATATCGCGTGTTTCCTGAATCAAGCGTGCGCCTTCGATGGGTTCGCGCACCATGGCAACCTTGATTTCGCACTCAAGGCTCCAGTCATACAAATCCTTGACGTCGCCATTGAGCACCAAGATGACCATTTTCACGCCCACATCTTCGAGCGCCGCCATATCGAGCAAAGATTCGGCCACTGCCGCCTCGGGCAAACGTCCCGCCTCGATCATGACCACAAAAAGCCGTCCGCGGAATTGCGGAACGTATTGCAACACAGCTCGCACGTCGTTTTGCACACGCACCTCCTCTCATACCAAGAACCCAGCGGCAAGTCTGGAATTCGTCAATTGGCAAGGGAAAAGGTGCTGTCGACCAAAAGATTGACCGAGTCCCAACGCCTCATGGAAACGCGCGCATCGTGTGGTATGGTCTTCGTATGATCCCTGAGGAAGCGTCCCGTTAGGCATGCGAAAATTTTTGGGGAAACGCCCTACCGAGGGTTTCTCCGTGGGCTTGGATGAATGCGTTCTTTGGGACAAAAAGCAGAAAAATGCAGGAGCTGACCGAATCCTTCAAGGCATTGCAGTGGAGAGCAAATCTCGGAGACAAACGTTCCAAAATCCTTTTTCTCATAAAGGATCGTGGAAATGGTGGAGCTTAGCGGATTCGAACCGCTGACCCCTTGCATGCCATGCAAGTGCTCTACCAACTGAGCTAAAACCCCATTTCCGTCTGGCCAGCTTCAGAGAAGATGGCGCGCTTCGTAAAGCGCGCGGATTGATAGTGGAGGAACGGTTGGTCTGGCAAGCGAATTTTTTACTTTTTTTGCGAATCGTCGGCAAGACGCAGGAGAAGCGCAACGAGCTCGCTGGCGGATCGCGTCATCCCATTGTTCCCAACAGGCATGGAGTCCTCCTGCTCGGCCGTCATGGGTTCTTGCGGCTGGGTGCCAATCCATACTGCGGGTAGATTCATCTCCGCCAACAAAGAAGAAAACGCGTCATCGTCCTGCAAGCAGAGCGATGGATCTTCCGCTATCGACACGAGGTCCTGCATTTCACGCACAGCGGGCGCACCGGCATCGCGGGCGACGATGGTGAGTTGTCCACTATGCAACATGCCTCCCAGCACCAGCACGAGCTTTGGCTTGCCCTGCGCCGCGATCAACCGATTCACCTGTGCGGCCGTATCGCGTTTTTCCCGCTCCTCCGCACATGCCGCGGGCACAAAAAGAAAACGGATGTTGTGATCGATGGGGCGCCCTACCAAACTTTGCGCAACCGCCAGAGAAACCGCTACCGCTGATGCAGATGACTGACCGCGGGATAACTGCGGCGGCGAATCGTAAGGGACGATGAGCCAGATTTCCCGCTCGGTTTTTCGCCGTAACACATCCGCCATCAACAAAGGCGCGGAGATGTCTCGACCGTCCCTACCCGCTGCACGCGTCACTTCGTAACCGATATTGTTTAGGCCCATCGCACCCTCGATCATCGAAGCCATGCGCTGCAGCGACTGGCGTGCCGCATCGGACGTTTCATGCCGTGGTCCGAGCAGATCCACAACTTTGGCAAAGTCATCAGCAAGGCTCTTGGCATCGATATCCTTGCGATACGCATGCTCCTGCTTCTGGCGGTTCTTTTCCTCCTGACGGAAATGCAACCAAAGGCCCACTCCGCCCGACAGCGCCAGCCAGACCGGAATCGCCACGATCAGCCACTTGATGCCGCGACCGCCCTGTTTTTCATCTTCGATCATGACGTCTTACCCGATTGTCCTTGCGACGGAGACGACTTGCATTGCTCCACCACCCACAACACCATGCCGAAAACAATGGTCAGCACGACAGCCAGATAGAAGAACCAGATAAAGTTTTTTCCTGAAGTGAACCCGTAATTGTGCAAGCCCTCACCGAGAAAATTCACGTGCCACCAAGAGAACGATACAATGCAAGCCAAGAAGATCGAACTGAGATGGAAACCCCACTCGCGGATGATACCGCCGAAACGTGCGTGCAACATGATCAACGACCATAGCACGATCATCAAAGCACCATTTTCCTTCGGATCCCAGCCCCAAAACCGGCCCCAGGAATCATTGGCCCAAATGCCACCCAGCACGGTACCCACCAGAGAAAGGAACAGGGTCAAACATAAGCCACCATAGGCCGCAGTGGTGACCATTTTCAGCAGCGAACGGAGATTTTTTCCCAATCCGAGACCGGTAAGCAACACATAAGTCATCGAAAGAAATGCTGTCATCAAGCCCGCGGCGTAACCCATGGTCACCGTGATCACATGAGTCGTCAGCCAGTAATTCGAATTCAGCACTGCCACCAAGGGGTCCATGTGATCCTTCGCATCGCCGACCTCGAAACGGCGGGCGAGCAATACCAACGCGAGTCCCATCAGCGGCGCCAGAGTTGCGGCGATCGCTTCCTTGGTGAAATATTCGATCAGCAACAAAACCAACACCGCGACGGTACAAATGAAAATGATGGTATCATACAGATTCCCCACCGGTGGCCGCCACATGATATAACAGCGCAGAGAAATGGTGGCGACCATGTAGAGCAGTCCCAGCCCGGTGCACAGTAGCGACGTGGCTTTGATTGATTTACGCACCCATCGAGGCACTTCAAAAATGCGCAGGAACCAAAAAGCCCCCGCCACCACCAGACCTAACAGAAACCAGATCATCGCATAAAGCATGAGGTTTTTGCGATTGTAACGGTTTTCGGCATTGATGGCCCGGTATTCACCACGCTGCTCGGCACGGTCGGAAATTTTTTTCACCAAGGGCTGAAGTTGCTTACGGAATTCAGGTTCAGATACCTGCACCGAACGAACCGCCGTTTCCATGAGCTTGATTTCCTCGATTGCTACCGCAGGATCCGCTGCTTTCGATGTCATCACATCCATGATGCGATCCCCCGCGCTGCGCCAATTTTTGTTAGCAGCATCCACGGGGGGAAGCAGCACCAGGCCGTATTTCGCATAGTTGGCGCCATCGAGAACCTGTTGCAGCAATGTCTCCAGATTCGGTGGGATCGGCTCACCCGTTGCCTGATTTTGCTGCAGCAAGTTGGAAATCATCGATGCCGTGCCCATCACCGTGCTGAAATCCGTAAAACGCGAACTGCCGTCAGGATTGGCGCCCTTCATCTCAATCGCAGCACGCGCAAAACCGAAATAACCGATGAGAAATTGATAACTGCGGACGTTGTAGGCCAAATCGATCACCTGCTTTTGCACCGCATCGCGCCGTTTCTCCTCGATGGCCTCATACGACTGTGCCAGTTCGAACAATTTCGGGATGCCATCCTCCAGTTGTTTGTAGCTGTAGCGGTCACGGCGCCCCAGAGCCTTCAATCCGATCGCTTCGATCGCCGCACTGTTGTCGACACGAAATGTCGGCATCTCGACGGCCAGTGTCGGACGAAACAAACAATCCATCATCCACTCCGTGGGCTTGATGGAGATGGTTTTTCCTGTATCTCCGGCAATTTGGATTTTCCGATCACCACGCAAACGCAACATGCTGAACTGCGCGTGGGTGGAAAACGGCTTGATGCGTCCGCCATCCTGCAGCGGCAATTGGTTCATCAATTCCACCGTCTCAGGTTGCCATGGTTGATATCCCTCTACTTTCACGACACTCCCCTTGGGATTCATGTCGATGACCATGAAAACGAATAACGAAACGAGCATCGCGGCGATGATAAAAAAAGCGACGATGCGGGCCCACAGCATGGATTTCATTTCAGCCATAATCAGAGTTTCTGGGAGCGGGTGATTCTTTTCACGTAAAGGGCGAATTTCAGAACGAAATGCACCAGCAATCCGAAAGTGACGATGTAAAGCGCGTATTTGGGCCACTGGTCGGCGGGATTGCGCACGACCTCCAATTGGGAATAGGGACGAGAGTTGGCCATCTGTGCATTTTCACGACCCATCATGCGCTGATAAAAGGTGAGCCCCTCGTATCGCATGGGCATGTTCATCTTGATTTCCACATTGGCCTCGCTGCCATTTTCGATGCGCGTGACCTGGCTTTCGAAACGTTTAGGTTTCGTCGAGTTCGGATAATACTCTGCCGTAGCCTTGTCCAAACGAACAGTAAACGGCATCGTCCACAGGAATTTGCGCATCTGGAACACGAAAATGCGATCGCCAATACGCACGGTATGCGGATGGAATGCGTCACCGCTCATCACAAAACCCGGCAGAGCATCGCCCTGGCGCGGCAGGATTTTCGCATAGCATGCCGCCACATTGATTTCGGCATTCTTATCAGACGGGCGATCAAAAATATAATAGCCGTCGATCACCTGAGAATCGGCGGGCGGAGCCATTTCGTTCACTGACATCACTCTGCCATTTTTGCTGTAGCGCGTGAACTGCATGTCAAAAGGCAGATCAGGCAAACGCACCGTGCGGACCGGAGCGGGTGATCCTGTTAGATCCGCGAGATGCTCGCCGCGTATCACATGCACTTGATCAGGCATACCATTCGTGCGTTCGGAAATTTCCACGACGTATTCGTAGTAGTCTTGCGCCACGTTGCTGCTTTCCCCTTCGAAGAAATCCATCGTACCGCGTTCTTCGGTCATCTCGGTGACACCGGCGCTTAAAATCATCAACAGGATGCCCGAGTGAGAAATGAGAACACCCGCCTTGGACCATCCCTTGCGCGCACGCACGATCCCACCTAACAACAAATTGACAAAAAACAATCCCAAGACCCAGTAGCCACCAGGCATGGGAATGGTCAATGCCTTGCTACCCATGAATTCCGGCAAGCGAAGTTCACCAAGAATGCACCAAGCGGAGGGATCGAAGTATTTGCGCAGTGTTGCGTGCAAGCCGTAATCGACTTGCTCCAGAGTTGCCAACCAGGTTTGCAGCAGCAAAATCAACATCAGTATCACAGCCAAGGGAAACCCGGCGAGCAGATGGAACAGACGAGCGCTCCCTGAAGATAACGGTGAATTTCTCGATTCGCTTTCCGATGCTTCCGTCATGTGGCTTGAGGTGATGAGATTACGTTTGTCATAGGACGGTTCATTCATTCGGCTTCAAACTTTTCGCATACTCGACAAGCCTTGCTTTTTCGCCTTCCACCTCTTCCTTGAGACCCACCATTTTGATCGTGATAATGTCATTTCCGATCTTGGCGACGAGCCCAGACAAAGCGAAACCATCCACAGGATCCTTGCCCATACCGCCAGCATAGACGCCTTGCGCCTCGACAATGACCGCCTCCGATCCCAGCAGTGTCGCCTTGGGCAGCGCTGCGAGTTCCTGAGCTGTTAGATCCTCCTGCGCAAACTGCTTGCGCCAGCGATTGACGTTGTCCAACACCGAGCCTTGGGAACGTGACACATACACCTCGCCTTTTGCACTGGCGCCGAAGGCGTAATTGAGCAAACGAAACTGCGATGCGGGACGCGCGAGCCAGTTTGCGGGCGGGCTATCCAGAATCGAATTCCCTGAGCTTCCACGGAAACGCTCGTCGGCACTGGCAAACAATTTCACTTCACCGTCCTTGGTGGTAAGTGCTCGTTTTTCCGTGGACGTCACTTCCATCGGTGCTTTTTTGCAGGACACGATCACGCAAGCGGTAAGCAGCAGATAACATACAGTATGTTTCACGCTGCTGCTTTAGCCTCGCATCGGACAACGCGCAAGGGGCGATTGCCGAAATTATCACCCATTCTTCACAGTGGGACGGGCGCCAACCAAACAAACGGGCGAAACGGAAGATTGCGCAGCAGCCAAAACCCCAGAATCCCCCCCACCACGAGCCATCCGCGCAGTGGTGTAATGACAAAGGGTTGCCCGCTTCTAGAACATTCTCGCCAGGTCTCGTGTGCTAACAAGCAGAAGAAACCCAAGCCTGTGGCGATGACGAGGGCATTCATGTGAAGGGCTTCCAGCCATCGCCCCTGAAACAGCAACATCAAACATCGCCGACCACCGCAACCAGGGCAAAAGCAACCTGTCCAACGATGAAACAAACACGGTGGCATCAAACCGAACAGACGTTCATGAGTGAACAGCGCCACGACTCCAGCGATGATGGTCAACGCAGTCAACAGAGTCCAAGGTCGACGACTCCAGCGTGCCAGCCCACTTTCTCCCATGAGTCAAAAGGGATTTTAAGGAAAGGAAGAACTAGGAGCGACGACTTTTCGAAAAAAGAACACGAACCCGACGATGATCGCCAACTGAAACAGCAGCCCGAGATAGCCCGTGACCAAACCCGCGATCGCCATGCCCCTGCCGGCCATCGGCAGCTGAGACTCACGGATTTTTTTGATCGCAAGATGTCCGCAAATCACTGCAGGAATCGCCGCCAGCGCGTGAACATAGCAGGCCATCAAACTCACGATGCCGCAGACCATGCTCGCCACAGCCAATCCGCATTGCGGCACGACGCCATAAGCCGCCTGTTGATAGGTGAGCGAAGGAGGAGCCATGAGAGGAGGAGCCTGCAGCTCCGCAATCTCGGCCACAGATTGCCACTCCGTCAATCCATTGCGCCACACCAGAGTTTGTTGCGTAATGGTTCCGTTCGCAAGCAAACGACGCAACTCCGATTCCGGGATCGGACCATTCTGCTGCCCTTGCGAGCCGTAATACCATGAGGTCATAGGGTAAGAATTTGTTTGATTGATTCTTCCAAAAGCTGGCAAACGTGAGGAAAAAAGCAACGAAAATCACCAATCCATCATGACCTCGGTGGCCAGCCAAGCGCCGAACAACAAGGTCACGAAAGCCAACAATGCGACCACGCGGTCCACCATGGATGGTTGTGGACGAAACACACTGGAGGAGCGGGGAAAGACAATGAATGCGTAAATCATCCCTGCAAGCAAGCCACCGACATGCGCGGCGTTATCGATAAAACGAACACCGATGATACCGATCAGCGCGGTGCCCAACAATGCGGCGACGAGACGACGACGCGCCGTGCGCGGGACAAGTTTGGCATGTCGGGTCTCAAAAACCAACAAAAACCCCAGCATTCCCATCAACCCGCCCGAGGCACCGAGGGAACTCCCCTTGCCCATCATCATCGAGCACTCACCGCCAAGCCACGCCGAAAACAGAAACACGATGGGAACTTGCGGCCAGCGCGACAGAGCCTCCATGCGACGACCCAAATACATCAGCCCCATCGCATTCATGATAAAATGCAACAAATTGCCATGCAACAGCGGCGCCGTCAGCAATCGCCAGCGCTCTCCACCGCCACGAATCAGTGCGGCCGCAAAAGGATGCCCGGAAATCACCTGCATCAATCCCGTAAGTCCGATGATCCCCATCAACACCTTGGTGGCGAAAATTTTCTGCCACGACAACCAAAGCTCGAAGCGCGCCAAATCAGCGGCATCTTTCATCGTCTCCGCTGTCCAACTGCGCACCTCACGGAAACGTTTGCGCGCGTCATACCATGGCATCAACCAGAACATGAACAAGAATAACAACCCGATCGGTGCGGATGTGTTGAGCAAATCCAGCAACAATCCCATGGGGGAAAAAACCTGACGATACTGAATGATCTCCCAGCCAGTATAGGCCATGAATGCCAAAAACAGCAGCAAGCCGAAGCGTAGTTGTCGCTTTTGCCGTTCGAGCTGCTGGCGTGAGGCGCGTGTCCGCGATTCCTGCAGCGCATCCCGAAGTGCGGGCACCGCCTCTGGAACTTCCATGCAATCGTGATCGGGAGTCCAGACCAGCCCGATGGCTTCCTGCTCATCCTGACGAATCACCTCCTGCAGAGCCGATGCGTCCTCGAGCACCACGGGACCTTGTGAGCCAGCCATATAGCCCCAAGTGCCTGGAGGAGGAGCTGGAAACAAATCAGGCCGCGCCCATGCTGGCCGGCCCGATGATGATTCCTCGTTTGTCACGCAAGGATAGCGTTATGGTTCGGGAGTTTTGTCTGCCTCGGCAGGCTTGTCTTCTGCGGGCTTCTCGGGAGCTACTGCTTCGGCAGGCTTGCTGTCCGCGGATTTCTCAGGAGTTGCTGGTTCTGTCGGCTTGTCACCCTCGGTCGACGCAGGAGTGGTGGGTTGAACGGGCAATTCTTCACTCAGGCTTTTCGCTGGTTCTTCCACAGGCGCAGCAGGGGCTTCCGGAGTAACTGGAGTTTTAGCCAGAGAAACAATTTGATTTTTTTTCTGCACCAAAATTGCCAAGCCAAAGGTCAACAGGAAAAATAACACAGCCATGTAAACCGTGCCTTTTTGCAAAACATTGGTGGTGCGGGCACCAAACAATTGATCCGTGGCGTTGGCTCCAAACGCCGCACCGAGACCTTCCTGCTTGGGACGCTGCATCAACACCAGCAAGATCATGGATACGCAAACAAACACGTAGATTACCACCAGCGCGGTGATGCTGACATTCAAAAAATTGATACCAAGAACGGACATGGGCGCGGGAATATGCCCAGCAAATTCTGAGTTGTAAAGGTTAGTTTTCAACAATCTTCTTTGTCCTCGGTCTCGATGCACTCCTTGACAAGGATGGTTTTTTAGACAAATTCGCAATCCGTATCGCTTGGCGATACGTTGTGAGCCATCTCACTGCCAACCCATCCATCCTATGATCGAAGTTGAACATTTAACCAAACATTTTGGTCCAAAATACGCAGTCAACGACCTGTCCTTTACGGTCAAACCCGGCGAAGTTCTCGGCTTTCTGGGGCCCAACGGCGCAGGCAAATCCACCACCATGCGCATGATCACCGGCTTCATCACCCCCAGCTCTGGCGATGCCAAGGTTTGCGGGCATTCGATTGTCGATGAACCTTACCTCGCCAAACAAAAAATCGGCTACCTGCCAGAGTCGGCTCCGCTCTACAACGACATGACCGTCATCGGGTTCCTGAAATTTTGTGCTGATGTGCGCAATCTCCGCGGCAACGCCAAGAACGAGGCAGTCGAGCGCGCGATCGAAACCTGTTTCCTGCAAAACGTGGCGAAACAGTCGATCGATACCCTTTCCAAGGGATATCGTCATCGCACCTGCCTGGCGCAGTCGCTCTTGCACGATCCCGAAGTGTTGATTCTTGACGAACCCACTGATGGCCTCGATCCGAACCAAAAACACGAGGTGAGGCAACTGATCAAACGTCTCGGCCAGAGCAAGACGATCCTTTTCTCCACCCATATTCTCGAAGAAGTGGATGCGTCCTGCACCCGCGCCGTCATTGTCGATCGCGGACGTATTGTTGCCGATGGCACGCCTGAGGAACTGAAACAACAGACACCCAGTGGATCGTTGCACGATTTGTTCCGACAACTGACCACCCACGATTCGGCCCACAGTGCGGCGTAAACCCGAACCAATCATTTTTCCTCCATGAAACACATTTGGACCATATTGAAACGCGAGCTTGTCTCCTATTTCACCCAACCCACCGCCTACGCGATTATCTTGATTTTCCTGATAATCTCGTTGTTGTTCAATTTCACCTTTGGCGCCTTCATTCTGGCCGGTGATGCGAATCTCGAGTGGTCATTCCTGTTTTGGCACCCATGGCTCTACATGCTGTTGGCTCCGGCCGTGGGCATGAGACTGTGGTCAGACGAACAACGCAACGGCACACTAGAATTACTCGGTACGTTCCCGATTCCACCTTGGACCGCGATCATCGGCAAGTATCTCGCCGCCGCGATTGTTTGGTTGCTCGCGCTGGCGTTGACCTTTCCGATCATCATCACGGTCAACTATCTCGGCGAGCCGGACAACTGGCGCATCTTTTCCGGTTACCTCGGATCTTACCTCACGTGCTGCGTATTCCTGGCCATCACGATGCTGGTGAGTGCCTGCACCCGCGACCAAGTGGTCTGCTTGATCGTTTCCGTGGCCATCTGCACCTTCATGGTGTTGTGCGGCTACGAAGCATTGATTCGAGAGCTTACCAAGTTCCGCATCGACTTCCTCGTCGAGGCACTCATTTCCCTGGGCGTATGGGATCACTTCCGTTCGTTGACCCGTGGCATGTTCCGCTACCAGGACATGGTGTGGTTTGCTTCGATCATTTTCACCTGTCTCCTGGGAACATCCGCCATTCTCTCCGCCAAACGTGCATAACCATTGACTCTCACTACCATGCAACACCTGAAAACCACACATCCTGTCGTTCGCGCCGCCTTTGGCATCACGGCGCTCGTGTTGATCGCCTTCCTTGCCAACTGGTTGATTTCGCTCACCTCTTTCGGCACCAAGGGAGCTGACTTCACTGCTGACAAAGTTCATACCTTGTCCAAGGGAACAAAGTCGATTTTATCGAAGCTTGATGCACCTGTGACCATCCGCTACTATGCGTCGCGAAAAAACGAAGCGCTGCCTCGCGAGACAAAGTTGTTCATCCGCCGTATCGATGACATTCTCAAAGAATACGTCAATCTGTCCAACGGCAAACTGCGCGTGGAAAACCTCGATCCGCAACCCGACACTGACGCCGAAGATTCTGCCAATCTCGATGGCATCCAGACACAGAACATCAATCAATATGAGAACGTCTCTCTCGGACTGGCGGTTTCCTGCTTGGATCAGAGCACACGCATCAATATTGACCCCTTTGACACCCAATCGCTGGATGAACAAGAGACCATGTTCGAATACAACCTTTCGCGCGCCGTTGGCGAAGTGACAGCGGTCAAGAAACCCGTGATCGGTGTGATGAGCGCATTGAACCTTAAACCCAGTCCTGCCATGATGCCCGGGCAACAAGGCAACCCCGGCTGGGTCATTCTGCAGCAATTGGGGCAGACCTATGAAATCCGCGACGTCGAAATTTCTGCTACCGAAATTCCCGATGACGTCAATGTATTGCTGCTGGTTCACCCTGCAGGCATCTCAGCCGATACCGAATTTGCCATCGACCAATTCATCTTGCGCGGCGGCACGCTCATCGCCTGTCTGGACGCCTACTCATTCGAGGCAGCGGCCTCGGCTGGCGGAAATCCGATGTTTGGCGGCGGCGGCGGCACTCCCGTTTCCTCCACCCTGCCCACTCTCTTGCCCGCGTGGAACATCAACTTTGAGAGCACACAAACGCTGGCCGATGCCAAGTATCGCACGATCTTGCAGGGCAACCGCCCTGGTTACGCCATCTTGAGTTTGCCCAAGGAATCCATGCCGGACAAATCGGATGTCATCACCAAAAATCTCAACGACCTGTTCTTCGTACTGCCCGGAGCCATCACCAACCAAGGCAACAATGGACTGGCTTCATCTTCCCTGGTGAAGTCCTCGACGCAAGCCGGTTTGGTGGATGCGATGGAAGCATCCCAATTCAGCAGCAACATTGCGATCAGCAACCGCAGATCCCACGATCTTGTAACGCGTCTCACTGGTCGTTTCAAAACCGCATTTCCCGATGGCAAACCCGGGGAGAAAAAAGATGAACCGGCTCCAGCAGAGGGTGACAAAAAACCCGAAGGAGAAGAAAAGAAATCCGATGAGTCCAAAAAAGAAGAGTCGAAATGGCTCAAAGAAGGCAAGGCCGAATCCAGCGTTTTCATCATCGCGGATACCGATGCCTTCTCCAACCAAGGCGCCTACCGCATCCAAAACATGGGGGGCATGCAGGCCGCCATGCCCTACAACGGCAACTCCGTGCTGCTCCTGAACATCATCGATCAGGCCGCTTCATCCGCGGATCTGATCGGAGCCCGCAGCCGCGCCTCGATCCGGCGCCCCTTCACCTTGATTCGTGAAATGGAAGCTGCGGCCGAGAGCACCACGCAGGATAAACAGCAGGAGCTTCAGACCAAACTCAAAGCCGCACAGGATCGACTTGCCAAAATCGCTTCGGATCGCAACAACAGCCGCGATGTTCGACTGGCACCAGAACTGGAAGCCGAAGAGAAGAAATTCCGCGAAGAAGTCACGGAGACCAATCGTCAGATCCGCGACCTGTACAAAGACCTGAAGCGCGACAAAGACGCTTTGTCCGCCCGCATCATCGCAATCAACCTGCTGGGAATGCCGGGAATCGTCTTATGCGCTGGTTTGGCAGTCGCATTTTCACGCCGTCGCTCTTCCCGCGCCCGATAATCATTTTTTCCAACAATAACCATCGCCAACTATGTCGAAAAAAACAGTCATTCTATTGTGGACCATCGCCGCGGTGCTTGCCGTGGGTGTGATTTCGATCAAATCCCGCAGCCGTGACACCGGAGAGGCAATGACCGAACGTCGTCGTGGTCAAACCGTGTTAGCTTCATTCCCCGCAGCCGATATTACCTGTATCAAAGTCAAGGGCGCCGATCAAGCGGTAACCCTGAATCAAACAGCAGAAGGATGGATCGTGGCCGAACGCAACAATTACCCTGCGAACTTCACCAACATCAACAACCTGCTGCGCACCATCGAGAGCGTGAAAATCAGCCACGCCATCGAAGCCGGTCCCTCCTACGGCAAACGGTTCGGCATGGATCTGACCGCCAAAAAACAGGAAGACCACGGAGTCGAGTTGACGTTCCTGAAGGCCGATCAATCCAATGCCGCTACGGTTTTCCTCGGCAAGGATTCATCGGGCGGCGGACGTTACATTCAGAATGCCGCTGACACTTCCGGCATTTATGTCACCAGCGAAAGTTTCCCTACTGCCTCGTCCAACCCCAAGGACTGGCTCAGTGAAAGTTTCCTCAGCGTTGACAAGATCACCGCGATCACCGTCTCAGCCGTTGGCAAACCGGATCAGGTCGAGTGGAAGCTCACTCGTGCGGACGAAAATGCCGAATTCACCTTGGATGGTGCCAAGCCGGAAGAGAAACTCGACACGACCGCCACGACAGCGCTCAAAACTCTACTCAATTCGGCGCGTTTCCAGGATGTATCCACGGTGGACCCAAAAGCGGTGGAAGAATCCACTGAGCGTCGCATGGCCACACTCGTTACCAAAGATGGATTCACTTACACGCTGCAATTGCTGGCCAAACCAGCACAAAAAGTGCCCGAAGCCCTTGCCCAGCCTGGTCAGACGCCGCCTCCGGCGGAAGAAAACTTCCAAATGACGGTGAAGGTGGAAGGAAAGTTTGCCACAGAGCGCACCAAACCCGCCGAGGAAAAGCCTGAGGACGCCAAAGCCGCAGACGACGCATTCCAAGCATCACTCAAAACCTTGCAAGAAAAACTCAAGACGGAGCAAGGCTTCCACGGTCGTGTCTTCGAGGTATCGAAATACACCATTGACGCCCTACTGAAACCACGCGCTGATCTTTTGACGAAGCCCGCAGCTGATTCCGCGGCTTCCAACGCATCGGGCAGTCCGATCGAAGCCACGACACCGCCGGTATCCATCGATGGTCCTTGAACCATCCGTGCGAGTCACTTCCATCATTCCCATCCTGACAGCGTGCCCCGTGGTCAGGATTTTTTGTCCGCACAGGATGTCGTTGACGGCTCACATTCCCGCTACTATTCTGGAAGCATCACATCATGCGGCATTTGTTTCTTACTCTTCTCCTGCTCTTCAGCCACCCGCTTTACGCCCAAGAAGGTGTCGCTCCAAAGGAGTCCGCCAGCGCTCCAGCAGGGCAGGTCGAAAGCGAAAAGATCCGCGCGCTGCGGGTATTGACCGAATCGATGCGAGCTCTCGAAGCCGAGCGAACCAGCCAGCGCGAGTTACTGAAGAAAGCCACGGGTGAGGAACAAAAAAAAGAAATCACCGCTGAGGTCGAGCGCCTGTCAACCAAGCTCAAAGAACTCAAAACCTCGTTCACCACCACAGCGACCGGCATCAATCCGGATGAAAATCAAACGCAAAACGATGCTCCACTGAGTCTCAGCGAGGAACTGAAAAACATTTTCCAACCTGCGATCCAAGAATTGCGCGAAGCAACCGCTCAGCCGAGGGAGATTGAACATCTGAAAAAACAGGTCGTTCAATGGACTGGCAAACTCGCATTGGCAAAGTCGGCTGTCATTCAACTCGATTCACTACTGAAGGAGAGCAAATCCGAAGAGCTCACCAAAGAAATTGCATCAGCGCGCAAGGCTTGGGAAAAACGTCTATTGGAAGCGGAGACTTCCCTAGCAAACAACACCGTGCAGCTTGAAGAGCGCAAGCGAAACGCCCCATCCGTCGTCTCTTTGTTGGCCAATATGCTGGCTCATTTCTGGAGAAACCGTGGACTGAGCCTGCTCATCTCCGTGTTGGCCTTGGCGGTCACACTGGTGATTCTCCGCCGGATCTATCGCGAGATCCGAAAAGTCAGCCCCATTCATCAAAAATACCACGATACCCTGACCGCACGTCTGGTCGATGTGTGTGCCAACTTTTTCATCACGCTGGTCTCGGTCTTTGCGATGGTGCTCACGCTCTACATCCGCAACGACTGGTTGCTGCTCACAGCGGTTTCGATTTTATTCATTGGTCTGGCCTGGGCTTCGAGGACCGCACTTCCACCCTACTTTGAACAAATCCGTTTGATTCTCAATCTCGGCACTGTGCGCGAGGGAGAACGGATTATCTACAATGGTCTGCCGTGGCGTGTGGATTCACTGAATTTCTTCTGCGTGCTGCGCAATCCCGATCTCAACGGAGCCACCTTGCGATTGCCCGCAAAAACCTTGCTATCAAGTTACTCGCGCCCTTCGATGTCCGATGAGCCATGGTTCCCCACGCGCATCAATGATTGGGTCATCTTGGACGATGGAGTGATGGGCAAAGTCGTACAACAAACTCCCGAGCAAGTGGTGCTTGTCAAGCTCGGTGGTTCGTACAAAACCTATCCGACTCTGACTTACCTGTCGAAAAACCCGGAGAACATCTCACCGCAATTTTCAGTATCGACCACGTTCGGTCTAGACTACCAATACCAGTCCATCGCGACCACCGAAATTCCCCACATCATGCAGAAAAAAATCCTCCGGAGTCTGGTTGATGAATTCGGTAAGGATTTGGTGCGTTCCGTGAATGTGGAATTCGCCTCCGCCGCCGCTTCCTCGCTGGACTTCCGAATCACCGCCAGTGTCAGTGGCGAACTCGCACCGCAGTATAACGTCATCCAGCGCATGTTGCAGCGAGGTGCCGTTGATGCCGCTAACGAAAACCACTGGGTCATTCCCTTTCCTCAGCTCACCGTTCACCAACACCCGAAGGCATGAGGAAATTCCTTTTACTGATCGTCGCCTTGTCCTGCTGCCATGCCGCGCCACGCGCGCTGCCCGTGGAAATCGTGGTCCCCCAACACCACGTGATCAAACTGCAGGGCATCACCTTGCAAACCGTGAGCTTCGATGCCCGTTCGCACCGCTTGCGGATCATTGATCAACCCAACGGCCCCGGCAGTTTGTTTGTCAATGCCGAGGCAGCCGCACAATCGGTGCAAGGACTGGCCGCCATAAACGCCGGATATTTCACCCCCGAGGGCAAGCCACTGGGAGTGATGATCAGCCAAAGCAAAAAACTCGGTGGCAACAATCCTTCATCGCTTGGCTCCGCCGTGTGGTTCGAAGCCAACGGCCGAACCGGCATCGTGCGGCGTGAAAAATGCAACTTCAATGCCCCAGAACTCCTGCAAGCTGGTCCGCTGCTCGCTGAGAATGCGCATGCCGTTGCCGGACTCGAGAATGCCAAAACCAGTGCACGCTGTTTCATCGCTTGGGATGGCGGAACGATGTGGATGATCGCACGCACGTCCCCGTGTACGCTTGCCCAATTGTCCGCCAGCATTGCTGGACAGAGACCCTGCGGATTCCCTATTGCCACCGCGTTGAATCTCGATGGCGGCACCTCCGCTGATCTTTATGTCAGCCGCCAAATCGCTGGTGGTCCGGGGCTCTACCGTGCGCTCTGGAACAAACCGGTACGCAATTTTTTGGTCCTGGAAAAACGCTGAGACATCAGCCATCGGTGATGATTCATGAGTGTTTTTTTACACTCAAACGTTTTTAACGATTGACCTTTGATACATTCGTCGATGCTTCGAATCCTAGCCTCCCTCTGGAATTGTTAGATCAATCAAGAGTGGAGTTTCCGCAAATGTACCTTGCTGCTTCGGGAATGGTGTCTCATGGAGAAATCGGCCTGACGCATCATAACGGCGCAAAGCGCAGGCATGGAGTTGAGCCGGGGATTTGAGGGCATCGGTGCCGTGGAATCTCACCATCAAACGAGTGGCTTTTTGCGCATCAGCGCCGAGTTTCTCCCACAGCGGTGTGAGATCCACACCCATCTCCAGTGGTGTCGGATCATCGGGTCCAGCAAGCGGCACCTCACCGACACTGCGTTTTTTGCCGAACAGTGGCCAACCGTTGAGCACTTGGGGTTCGATTTCATACTGCGGCTTGGTAGCGTTAGGATCCGTGGAGACTCCGATACTGACCCGGAGAGCGGCACGATTCTCACAGGAAAGAGTGAGCTTGAGCGTGGCACGGGGTATGGCCCGACATACTTCCGCCCTTCCAAGGTAATTGCCCCGCTCCCATGTGGGATCGACCATCGCGCTGTACAGCAGGTAAATTTTTCCATCCTTGGACCATTTTTCTCCCCATGAATTCACCACGATATACGCTCCGCGCTCCCAGTCTGCCAGAGTCACCTGACCATCTCCGTTGGCATCTCGATCGTTGGTGATGATTCCGTCGCCATTCACATCAAAACCCACCTGATCATCATAGCCCACACAAGTGATTCCGTGACCGAAACCATCGGGTCCCCAGCGAACCCACAGTTCCTCTCCCGCGAGATATTGCCCCTCGGGGATGGTGCGCGTGACCTGTTTCAATGAACCCATGCGGCCGTCGAGCGCCAGCAATCCTCCCGCTGTCTTTTTCCCCGGCTCGGGTTGATTCCGATCGAACAACCAGCCGCGCGCTTCGTGAACTTGGTCAGCGGTGACCGCAGGAGTGTAGCGATAACCGGCCACACGGTATTCCATGGCTTCGCGCCAAATCGCATATCCGTTCGGCCACTTGCCGATTTTTTCGCCATGCACGTAACCGAAAGATTTCACTGTGGGAATGCCGTGTTGTTTGGCAACCTCCCAACCGTGATAGGCTTCCGACCCTTGGTTCTTGCTCTCGTTGATCATGTTCCAGGAAAAATCCGCTGGGAAGCGCGTGGCATCCGAGTCGGCCTTTGTGCCATTGAGAACGTTCATTTCATAAGTGAAAATGGAAGCCACCGAGGCGAACTGACCGCACGCCCCCCCTTTCTGCTTGTAGATCGGTGGAAACTCGGGGCGATCGGAATTGTCCACTCGGGAAGGAAGCCGACCGATGTCCGGTCTGGCTTCACCGATATCCGGACCTTTCGCATCTTGCCAGGTATCGTAGTCCTTGCCCATGGCGGGAGGCCGGGAAAAAGGACGCGGATAAGCGACCTGAGGACCCACCTCCTGGCTCCAAGAGATATTCACAACGCCAGCCATGACACCAATCCATGGAAGCCACTTTTTTACAGAAGATTCATCAATCATACTGAAGAAATTTCATACTTTCGATCCAAGGGTCATGAGAAAAGAAAAGACTCATTGTTTCAACCAATGTGCGTGATCTTGCCGTCAATGGCAAATCCAATTATGACGAGTTTCCTCATCATTTTGCCTCATTCCCGTAAGGGATCATCGACGAATCGATCTCATGTTTTTGCTGCGGGAAAAAAGACACTGGCAAAAAGCAGACTTGCGCGAAAACAAAAGTTCGCTAGCTTATCCGCGCTTTACCGATTATCACCTATGAGTAGCGAACATCAATCATTCCAAGCGGAAGTCAGACAGTTGTTGGATATTGTCATTCACTCTCTTTACACCGACCGTGAGATTTTCACACGTGAGTTGGTGTCGAATGCCTCGGATGCATTGGAGAAACTCAAGCTCATTCAGCTTACCGAGTCAGGCGTCTATGAAGCGGACCAACCCTTGCAGATCGAAATCACCACCGATGAAGCCAATCGGCAGCTAATCATTGCCGACCGCGGCATCGGCATGACCCGGGACGAGCTGGTGCAGAACCTTGGCACCATCGCCCACTCCGGCACCAAGGCGTTTTTGAAAAACTTGCAGGAAAAAGGCACGCAGAACGGCGGTATGATTGGGCAGTTCGGTGTGGGCTTTTACAGCGTATTCATGGTAGCAGACCGAGTCGACGTGTTCACGCATTCCTGGCGCAGCGATGCTCCTTCCCTGCGCTGGTCCAGCGACGGCCGCGAAGGCTATGAGATCGAGGAAGTTGAAACCCAGCAGCGTGGGGCACGGATGGTCATTCATCTGAAAGAGGAGCACGCCGAGTATGCCAAAGAATCGCGCGTCAAGGAACTGTTGAACAAATACTCCAACTTCGTCGCCTTCCCCATTCTGCTCAATGGTGAAAGAGTGAATCAGGTTGAAGCACTATGGCTAAAACCGAAGAGTGAAATCACGGACGAACAATACGAGGAGTTCTATCGATTCACCGCCAAGGCCTGGGACAAACCGCGTTTCACCATGCACTTCACCGCGGATGCGCCTTTGGACATCCATGCCTTGTTATTCTTGCCTGAGGAAAATCAAGAGCGTTTTGGCTTCGGACCGGTGCAGCCCGGTGTGGCGCTTTACTGCAAACGAGTGTTGATCGATCCCCAACCCGAAGGCTTGCTGCCCGAGTGGTTGCGCTTTGTGCGCGGGGTGATCGATTCCGCCGACCTGCCGCTCAACATTTCACGCGAGTCCATGCAGGACAGCGCGCTGGTGAAAAAACTCGGTCAAGTCGTGACGAAACGCCTGCTCAAATTTCTCGAAAAACGAGCCGAGGAAGATGCCGATGGCTATCGCTCCTTCTATCAGGGATTCTCCCGTTTTATCAAAGAGGGCATTGTCAGTTCCTATGAACATCGTGAAACACTAGCAGGCCTGCTGCGTTTCGAAAGCACCATGACAGAGGGGGAATCCCTGAGTTCGCTCGATGACTACATCACCCGCATGAAAGACGGGCAGAATGACATCTACTACCTCGCTGGAACCAGCCGTGCGGTAATGGAAGCCGGTCCCTACCTGGAAGCCTTCAAGGCACGCGGACTGGAAGTGGCGTTCTTCACCGAGGGTGTCGATGAATTTGTTTTCGAGTCACTCACCACCTATCGGGACAAAAAACTCGTACGTGCGGATCAGGCAGACATCGAGCTCGAAGAAACCGCACTGGAGGGAGATGCTCTTGCGACTGAAGAGGTGGAAGCGCTTCAAAACTGGTGGCAGGAGGCACTCTCTGATCAAATCAAGGAAGTCAAAACAGGAAAACGTCTGATAGCAAGTCCTGTCGTTGCTCTTGTGCCCGAAGATGCGCCTAATCCACAAATGCGCGCCATGATGAAAGCGATGGGGCAGGAAGCACCGGCTGTCAAACCCGTGCTGGAGATCAACCCGCGTCACAACCTCGTAAAAAAACTGGCTGCATTGCGCACCGAAAAGCCGGATGTCGCAGGTTTGGTCGCGCAACAGCTCGTCGATCAAGCCATGCTCTCCGCTGGACTCGTCGAGCATCCTCAGGCTTTGGCCGCGCGCATGAACGAGATACTCGAAAAAATTCTCTGATATTCCTGCCCGACGACTGGACAAGTGACAAATCCGGAGCACTGGTAACTCATCTCTGGCATCACCTGACATCCATTTCAAAAAATCCAACCACCTATGCGGGCCTGCCTGATCGTTCTGGGAATTCTGCTGATCGCCGTTGCTCTGCGCACGGCGCGCAGGGCATGGGTACGCAAACTGGGTGCGCTCACCTTTTTGGTGGCAAGCTACATGCTGTTCTATTTCCTTACGAATGCTTGGTGGGGCGGAGTGATTGGAGTAATACTATGGTTTTTCCTGCCATGGGTGGAGCTGCTAACCCGTATCAAGCGGATGAAACTCCCCATGGACAACCGGCTGCGCCATCGTGCGACGCCCAATCCCGCGTTTTTCCCGAATGCCCAGGAAACATTAGAGACCATGGAGCAGGAGGGGTATCAGCACGCCGCGGACTGCGGATGGGAATGGTCGGGCATGAAACAGCACTACCGTCTGTTTTTCCATCCTGAGTCCAAAGCCATCGCCACGCTGTGCCTATGTGAACAGGCGGATGTGGTGTTTTCTTTTGTCTCGATCACATCTCTTGCATGCGATGGTGAAGTCCTGCGCACTACCAACTATCCTTTTGCGCCAACACTGAAGTATCCACGAAAGTTCTTGTGGAACCATGTCCCCTGCTCCCGCCACTGTTTCCGGCAAATCCTGCAGAGCCATCAAGAGCACCTCAACAAATTCCGAATGGACGGTTCATCCTTGCAACTCATCGATCCTGACCATCTGGAAGACATGATCGAAGAGGAAATGCAGGAAATGATCGAACACAATCTCGATCACGGTATCATCGAATTTGTCGGCGACGGCTATTTTTGTTACAGCACCAAAGGACTATTCTATCTTTGGGGCCAGTTCATCAAAGACATGGTGCGCCTGTGCTGATGACTACTCCGTAATTCGCAGGGCGCGCAGTGGAGTATTGCGCAACAGCACATTTTTCTCCTGATCGGGTGGCGAGCTGAAGATCACGTGTTCCCATTTGGGTTTGTTCATGGGGCCCTGACCGTGGAACTGGAACAATCCCTTGATGATGGGCTGGAACGGCATGACCACGATCCCCAACAGGCCGCGGGCATTCATGCGGATCGTCATATCCACGTTTTTCTGGTTCAGATCCACCTTGCCATTGCCGGTGAACTTGAGACTGGTGGTATGCGTGGTAAAATCATTGGTTTCGATGACTCCCTTGCGCACCGTGAAATTGCAGAAGGCGTCCTTGGCCCGCTCAAAGCCTGCCCGCCGATCCGCCAAGACCGTCGAAATCACCGGCGACAAGGGACCGAATACCGGCACAGCAAAAAGTTCGCCTTTTTCCAGCGAGCACAACCCTTCTCCCTCCAAACTCTGCGTCAAACCGCTGATGCCCGCTAGGGAGATTCTTCCCGTCAGAGAACCGTAGCCCTTTTGCTCGAACTTGTAAATTTCCGAAATATCCGCCATCTTCAATGAGTTCCATCGTATTTCTGTATTGAATCGATTTTCACGACCAAAATACGCCTGCACGTTTCCGGCACAAGATCCACCGAAAGCCTGCGCTGCAAGACGGCTCAGCGCGACCTTCTCACGATCGATCTGCAACTCCGTGGAAACATCGCTGAAAGTCACAGGCTCGCCCAGAAATTCCCACGTGACTTTGGGTGCTTTCTGCAGGGTTACCTTCAGTTGGGTGCGCCCCTCATTTCTAACATCGATGCCCCCTTCAGCGCTCAAAGAAGGCGGAACATGAAAACGATACGCGGTCACGCCCTCGGCTACAGATCGGGCAAACATGTTGAGAAGAGGCACAGGATGCACATTGCCGCGCAACTGCTCGATCTGCACCATTCCCGCATCGTGATCATAGTTCACGGCGGCTGCCTGAACCGGTCCATGCGTGCCACCTTGGTAAACCTTGTGCAATTCATAATCCGTGTAATCGAAATCCACGGCGATGTCGCTAAAACGCAGAGAATGATGCTTGAGTTGGAGACTCGTGGCGCATGAATGAACAGGCACCTGGCGATAGCAAACATTCTCCACTTTGCCCTGACCATCGACACTCCACGCCTTGCGATCCGCACGATCGAGTTTTCCATCCAGCTTGACCCAATATCGACTTCTGTCATTGCTGCTGAAATCCCCCAGTATCTTTTCCAAAGCCTGACCGGGAAAAAACGGAGCCCAGATATCTGGCGGGAAAGTGCTCTCCAATTCGTATCGGGCCCTTGTTCCCTCGATGTCGACCATGCCTGTCAGCTTGCCCTGAGGATGTTCGATCAGGATGTCACGAACAGTCAGCTGCTCCAGAGAATAATCGTCACGCTTCAGCAAGCGCGCTTCTATTCTCGCCGCAGCACGCGGATTACCCCTTGCCTCAAGGTTTTCCATCGCCCGGGCAATCGGCAGATCACGATAGAGAGGACGTGCAACGGTCATGGGGATATCCCCTTCGAGCCTAACCTGAAGGTTGCCGTTTTTCTGCAACAAGTGTCCCATCATCTCTCCTTGCGCGTGCTTCAAAGAGAGATTGCGGAAATAAAAATCGCCGTCCCGGTACGAGAACTCACTGCTCATCGCCGAAACGGGACTACCGCGGAAAAGCACGTTTTTTGTGGCGATTTTTCCCTGCGCGGCGAGACTCGCGGACTGATCCTGCGGCAGAGCGAATTGTCCCCGCATCTGAATATCCGGAGGTTCGGCAAGGGAAAAGTCATCTAGCAATCTTCGTCCTGTGAGTTCGTAGACCCAGTGCGGCACATCAAGAGTGGATTCGACATCGAAATTCCCAGACCGCGCATCAAGGTCATAATCAAGCGCAGCACGGATTTTTCCGCGCGCGTCCCGACCTTCCAAATGGTGCACGGATATCAAGGAATGGATCACATTTCCTGAAGCACGCAGATCTCTGAGATGAATTTCCCCACGACTGGCGCCAGCGCAGGTAAAGTCAAACTGAGATTTCAACGCGGCCCATTTCGTGGCATCTGCCTCGACTTTCAGGGTAAGCTCGGGTGGATTCTCGGGATCAAGTTGCCATTGATTGATCTCTTTGACAAATTCTCGCAAGAACTTCCTGTGCATACCATTGCCGGACTCCCCCTCTTGGTATGCCGGCATTGGGCGAAAACCAAGAATCACGGCATCGACGGTCAGTTGAATGCCGTCGATGAGGCCCTTACCCTCTTTGATCTCGAACTTCCGGCTCTTGGACAACAATATCTGACCGTTGAGATTCTTGATATTGATGACATCCCCCTCAGGATGATCGGGGTCCACAGGCAGGCGCAATTCCGCATTCAGCAGATCGATGTGGGTCAGGCGGATGATCCCCCGCATCGCCTTCGTCTTATCAAGATCAAACACCAATCTCTCCAGATAAGCGAGCCGTTTGGAGCGTGAATCATCCACAAACACCTCGACTTCCGTTGCTTCGATGCCACGCAAAGGCACATAACGCAGCTTCTTGATGGTTGCCGCAATTCCCTGCTTGGAAAGCTCTTTTTCCAATGCCATGCACCAAGTTTGGGGCATGCCTGTTGCGTTCCAATACAGTAGGGTGGAAATCGCCAACACAACAATCGTCACCGCCGACACATAGAGTGTCGTTTGCAAGTTGCGGAAAAACTTCAATCGCCGGTAGCTCACCATCGGTAACAAATTCTATCATGTTGCGCCAAAAAACCAAGCGGTGATTGGAGATCAGGATGAATTTCAAGGATTCCTCGTCGGTGTCGTCCCGGGCTTACGATAACTGACCGCTTTTTGATAAAGTGTGACAGCGTCACTGATGCCCCTCGCCACTGCACTGAGATATTTCGGATTCTCAATCAAACGAGCTTCGTAGGGATGACTCATGAATCCACCTTCCACCAGGATCGCCGGATGCTTCACTCCGGTCAAGACACTGTATCGAGCACGTTTGATACCGCGATCGAAGGTGTGATCCTTGCCGATGTGACGAATGACCTGACTGTGAACAGCCGTCGCTAGAGCGACGTTGGCGGAGTCGTGCACGTTGCCGTTACGCAATTGAAAGTCGCTCGATTTTAGTCCCGAGCCGTAATGAGCCACACCTTGAGGAGACAGAGTGAACGTTTCCACACCACGTGCCGAACGACCGCCGGAGTTAAAATGGATGCTGATGAAGATCGCCTGTTCCTTGAGGGCATTGGCGAGATCGACACGCTGCTGGAGCGACAGATAGATGTCGCTGTTGCGCGTCATGACCACCTTGAAGCCTTTGGCCATGAGCAAACTTCTGAGTTCTTGCGCGACTCGCAAGTTGTAGGCTTTTTCCTCATCGTAGGCATTGACCGCGCCGGCATCCTTGCCGCCGTGTCCTGCATCGATCACCACCGTGCGAAATCCCCCAGCGTTGGGAATGTAACTCGGGCGCAGCACTGGATCGATCAACTTGGTGAGATCAATCCGAGAAATTCCGATTTTGCCTCCCGTTTCGATCACCGGATAAGTGCAAATGAATTTCACACCATTCAAAGTCACTTCCTGACCTCCGACCTTGAGCTTCAATATCAGGTTTTTCCCTTCAAGAATCCACTCATTCCCCGCACGCTTCATCGAGGGAAAGTTGTAAAATGCCTTCAGACTTTGTATCGAAACATATTCACGACCATCATGCTGCATGAGGTCCCACCTCACCTGCCCCTGCACACTGAGAGTGAATGCCAACGCCAGCAGCCACTGCCATAGGGATCGTTTCCAAGCATGTGCGAGAAATTGCATGTTTGAGTTTTCCGAGCCTAGTCGACAGCGAGATCGGTGGCAACCAGAATTTGCCAAGTCAGAATCACCGGCGAGCGAAACAATGCAGGGCATCCCGCAGGCACCGCTGCGCATCCGATTGAGCACGATGTTCATTCCACATCATCGCCACCGTGCGAAGAGGCTTTTCACCCTCGAATGATCGATACACCCGCCGTTCGCTAAGGTCGATCTTCCTCGCCATGGCGGGTACGATCGATATGCCATGACCCAGCGCTACCAACTCCTGAACCGTGGCTAACTGGCTCGTCCTCTCGACAGTCACGGGTTGCACCGACTTACGACGGCAAAAACTTGAAATGCTGTCGGCGAGGCAGTGGGCTTCGTTAAGCATCACAAAGGGATCATCCGCCAATGCTTCCATCCTGGTCTTTTTCTCCTTCGCCAACTTGTGACCCTTGGGCAAAACAAGAAGCAATTCCTCCTCAAACAAAGGCTCGACCGTCAAGTGCCTGACATCCACTGGCAGGGCAAGGATCACCAAATCGATTTCGCCATGCTCGCAGCGTCGTATCAAATGTTCGGTGGTATCTTCCTGCACAGTGACAGTGATTTCCGGATATCGCTTGCAAAAATACCCCAGAAATCCAGGGAGAAAATAGGGCGCGATCGTGGGAATCACGCCGATCCGAATGCGTTCTTTGCCACCCATTTGAGAAATCCCAAAAAACAACTCGTCCACCTCACGAAGGATGGATTTCGCTTTTTCCAATAATAGCTCGCCTGCTTCTGTGAGAATGACTTCCCGCGGCTTACGATCAAACAAGGCGCGCCCCATCTGCTCTTCCAGTTTCTGGATGGATCGACTGAGAGACGACTGCGACAAATGCAACTCCTCCGCCGCTCGGGTGAAATTCCGGGTTCTCGCCAAAACCACAAAATGTTCTAACCAGGGAAACTGAATCTCGTTGCGCATGAAAGAATCTATCGATGCATTCCACGCATGGCAATCATTTAAAATAAGCATTGGACGCATAGCAATCCAGATTCTATCAATGCCATTGCCATTCCGAAATGTGGAGTGGCTCACACCATTGACACAACAACATAACATGAAACAACGATTCTCACCTACGACCCGAGCGCTGCTTGCGCTCATGATGATGACGCCGGCACTCCCGCTATCGGCTCAGGACAAACCTGCAACTGCAGCTCACGGAGCATCGGGGGATCTCAGCAAATGTCCTGTTATGGGAACGACCGCGCCTGCGAGCCGACACACCGTGGCGAGCGCCATGAGCAATCGCGATTGGTGGCCCAACCAGCTGAACTTGGACATTCTTCATCAAAATCCCGACAAGGGCAACCCGCTGGGACCTGATTTCAACTACATCGAGGAGTTCAAAAAACTCGACTACACGGCGTTGAAAAAAGACCTCGAAACACTGATGACCGACTCCCAGGAATGGTGGCCCGCCGACTACGGACACTACGGTCCCTTCATGATTCGCATGGCCTGGCACAGTGCGGGTACCTACCGTGTAAGCGATGGTCGCGGCGGAGCTGGCTATGGGACCCAACGTTTTGCTCCACTCAATAGCTGGCCTGACAATGCCAATCTCGACAAAGCACGACGCCTGCTCTGGCCGATCAAACAAAAATACGGCAACAAGATTTCATGGGCAGATCTGATGATTCTTGCCGGCAATGTGGCCCTGGAATCGATGGGCTTCAAGACTCTCGGATTCGCTGGAGGGCGTGCCGATGTCTGGGAGCCCCAGGAAGACATCTACTGGGGGCCGGAGAGCGAATGGCTCGGTGACAAACGCTACAAGGACGAGCGCAAACTCGAAAAGCCCCTCGCAGCTGTGCAGATGGGACTCATTTATGTCAATCCGGAAGGACCTAACGGAAATCCCGACCCGCTCGCTTCCGCCAAGGATATTCGTGAAACCTTCGGCCGCATGGCCATGAATGACGAGGAAACCGTCGCTCTCATTGCCGGCGGCCATACTTTTGGCAAAGCCCACGGCGCGGCGGACGCGAAAAATGTAGGTCCGGATCCCGAGGCATCTCCTCTGGAACAGCAGGGTCTCGGTTGGAAAAACAAGCACGGCAAAGGCAACGGAGCTGACACCATCACCAGCGGACTCGAAGGAGCATGGACCAGTGCACCGGCACGGTGGTCGCACATGTATCTGTCGAACCTCTACAATTACGATTGGGAGCTCACTACCAGCCCCGCCGGAGCGAAACAATGGATTCCCAAGAACGGCGCAGGCAAAGGCACAGTTCCAGATGCGCATGATCCCAAGAAGAGCCACACCCCCATCATGTTCACCACCGACCTAGCGCTGAAAATGGATCCCGCCTATGCAAAAATCAGCAAACGCTTCCTCGACAATCCCAAGGAATTCGAGATCGCATTTGCCAAAGCATGGTTCAAGCTCACACACCGTGACATGGGTCCCCTTGCGCGTTACCACGGTCCTGAAAAACCGAAAGAGGTTTTCGTCTGGCAAGATCCCGTTCCAACGGTCGATCACCCTCTCGTGAATGAACAGGACGTGGCGAAACTGAAATCGATGATTCTCGCTTCCGACCTGAAGCCTGCGGAATTGATTTCCACAGCTTGGGCATCAGCCTCAACGTTTCGTGGCAGCGACAAACGCGGCGGCGCCAATGGCGCAAGAATCCGGCTTGCACCCATGAAAGAATGGGCGGTCAACAATCCACCGCAACTCGCCAAAGTACTCGGTGGTTTGGAAAAAATCCAATCGGAGTTTAACAAGACTCAGACAGGTGGTAAAAAAATCTCCCTTGCCGACCTGATCGTGCTGGCGGGCAATGCCGCGGTAGAAGCCGCTGCAAAGAAGGCAGGGCATGACATCAAAGTGCCGTTCCAACCCGGTCGCACTGATGCCACTGCGGAAATGACCGATGTGGAATCCATCGGCTACCTCGAGCCCAAACACGATGGTTTCCGCAATTACCTTGGTGAAGAACTCGACCGTCCCGCACCGGAGAACCTTGTTGATCGTGCCCAATTGCTCACACTCAGTGCTCCCGAGATGACCGCTCTTGTCGGCGGCATGAGGGCGCTTGATACAACTGTCGGACACCCGGAACTGGGACGTCTTACAAAAAATCCCGGCAGTCTCACGAACGAGTTCTTCGTCAATTTGCTCGACATGGACACCGAGTGGAAAGTCTCACCTCGTTGCGAGCATTTCTATGAAGGCAAAGATCGCAAAACGGGTCAGATGAAATGGATGGCGACATCGGTCGATCTGGCATTCGGATCGAACTCCCAACTCCGGGCCATCGCGGAAGTTTACGCCAGTGAAGACGGGAAATTGAAATTCGTTCAAGACTTCGTTGCGGCCTGGACCAAAGTGATGAATTTGGATCGCTTTGATCTCAAACCCTAATCATTCGACAAACACGATTCATCAACCGCCCTGCCCCGGAAATATCTCCAGGGCAGGGCTTTTTGTTTTATCGTGGATCAAAAAACCGCAAGATCCCCTGCGGCAACCCGTATCGGAAATATGATTTCTCGTCTGTTCCTCTCTTTCATCAGCGGACTGTTGTTTTGCAATCTGCCACCCATCGCATGCCAAGGCGAAGAAGCAGTGGTCGCATTCCCTAACGAAACGATCGATCAATGGCAGGGTCACCAGCGCCACGTCTTCTCTGTTTCGGGAAAAAACGCTTGGGTGGTGCTTGCGGCAAAACCGGCATCTGGTCGGCCATGGACATGGGTGATGGAATTTCCGACCGCATTTTTACCGCGTACTGGCGTGCCCCAACTGCTGAAGGATCATGGTATCAGTCACGCCCATCTCAGCGACTTCAATCGCTTGGGATGTGAAGAGCAACTCAAGCTGATGGATCAATTTTATGAGATGATGGTGAAACAAGGCTTCGCAAAAAAACCGGTGCTCATCGGGCTTTCACGAGGGGGATTCATGGCCTATCGTTGGGCCGCACGCCACCCGGATCGCGTGGCCGGTATTTATGGCGATGCTCCCGTTTGCGATTTGAAAAGTTGGCCCGGAGGCCTGGGCAAGGGAAAGGGCAGCAAAGGAGATTGGGAACAGGCAAAGAAACTCTATGGCTGGCATACCGACGAGGATGCCAGGGCATTTCGCGGCAATGCCGTGGATGACGAGGTGTTAGGGATTCTCGCAAAGCATAAGATCCCACTCTATCACGTCGTGGGCGATGCCGATGATGTCGTGCCCGTTGCGGAAAACACCGCGATCGTGGAGAAAAAATATCAAGCACTTGGAGGTACTATCTCCGTGGTTCACCATGCCGCGGGACACCACCCGCATGGCCTTGATGATCCTGCACCCACCGTGGCATTCATTTCCCGTTTACTGTCCCGAACAGAACCGTGATCACAAACATACTCAAACAATCACCTCGCATCCTCGCTGAGTGTGCCGTGGCAGAACGTCTGCGTCGCACGCCAGGTATCACCTTGCATCCCACGCTGTTTCATGCTCCCCTCATTTATGCATCCGATGAGACCCGCCATGCCATGGCTGCGATCTATCGGCAATACATCAGCATCGCAAAAGCTCATGAGCTCCCACTTCTGCTATGCGCCCCCACCTGGCGGCTCGATGCTTCACGCACCGAAGCTGCGAACATGCCCCCCACCATTTTGCACGATGCCGTGGATTTTATGAAAACACTGCGCGACGAAATGTCGAGCGATCAGCCCGCTATTGCCATCGGCGCCTTGGTGGGACCGCGCAGTGATTGTTACCGACCCGAACTCGCACCCGATGCTGCCACAGCGGAACGTTTTCATCGCCCTCAGATCGAAGCATTGGCGCTGACCGATACAGATTTCCTGCTCGCACAGACCTTGCCCTCGGTCGAAGAGGCCATTGGCATCGCTCACGTGATGGTGCAGACAGGCAAACCTTATGTTCTCAGTTTCTGCACCGGCATCGATGGAAAAGTTCTCGACGGCACGTCGTTACCGATCGCCATGGAACGCGTGGATGCTGCCTTATCTAACGAAAATCGACCACTGGGCTATTATGTCAACTGCACCCATCCGCGATTTCTTCTTTCCGCTTATCAACCCGGAGAATTGACGCGTCTCATCGGCATCCAAGCCAACGGTTCATCCCGCGACGTCACCCAACTCGATGGAGCGGAAAAAACCTTCGCCGATCCTCTGGCGGATTGGACGCAATCGATGTTGGAACTCCACCATCAACATGAAATTCCCATTCTCGGCGGTTGCTGCGGTACTGACCACCTTCATCTTGAAGCACTGGCTTGCGCTTTGTAAACAACGCTGATTTGGCGCATCGGTTCGTGGAAAAGAAATTTTAAGAACTTTTTTCCTCTTCGTAGGTTTAATTTTCGCAGTCTGGAGACAATACTGCATGAATTCTCATGCGAAAAGCAAAACCCGATCCCCAACTCACGTTTACCAAACAATTCGTGACTGCATTGCCCTCCCTGCAGGGATTTTTGATTTCCCTCGTGCATGACACGCATGCGGTGGATGACCTGATGCAAGATCTGGCCGAGAGGATGTGGCTGAAATTTGCCGATTACGATGACAGACGCCCGTTCGTGGCATGGGGTATGGGATTCGCGAGATTGTTGGTGAAGGAATGGTATCGCAAACAAAAACGACAGCCATTGCAGCTGGATGAACAGATGATTGATATGCTGGCAGACGATGCCTCCGATCGTCTCGCGCACCAAGACGAACGCGTCATAGCACTGCGCTCGTGCATCGAAAAACTCAGTGAAAAGCAACGGGCCGTATTGCGCATGCGCTACCAGGAGGAAATGCCGATCAAACTGATCGCCACCGAGTGGAATCGATCCCAGGTAGCCGTCTACAAAATGCTCAGGCAAATCCATTTCGGACTACTGGCATGCATCTCCGAAACCATGGCAGACCACGCACGATGAATGAAGATCCGGATACCAACGTGGATGATCTTTCCTTGAGGGTCATCCAGGGGATCGCTGATGAAGCGGAGTGTACCGAACTGCTGCGCCTCATGGCCGCATCAGCGGATTGCCGTCGTCGTTTTGCCGATAGCGCGATCCTTCACGGGATGTTGGCCAGGGAAGGGCGGAGCGGTTCTTTTGCCAAGGATGCCAACACCTATTTCCAGCGCCTGGAGCATCCGTCGGCAGGATTTTCCCACCAATTGAAGCGATTCCTCCTGCCGGTTGCCGCCTTGCTACTCATCTCTCTATTCGTTCTCAGCATTTTACCCACGAGAGCTGATGCCGCACTTGATCAATTGATAGGAAAGATGGACGAATCACATGACAGAACCTACCGGATTCAGGTGATCGAAGCACCGCAGGATACGTCTGCATCTCACGCTGACCGGGGTCGCTTTCCCGTGGCAAACTACCTGGATGGAGCGACTCTGTGGATTCGTGGTGAAAAAGAATTTCTGCTGCGTCAATCCTTGCCAAACGGCCAAGTTCGCATGATCGGTGCCGATGGCGAACAAAGCTGGAGCATGCGCGGTGATGAGCCCCTACATCTGAGCAAGGACCCGGATCGTTTCAGTCGGGCGATGTTCACAAGAAAAGGCGACATCGCTTTCCTCGACCTGCGAAACCAACTCCACGAACTCAAGCAACGTTACCAGCTCTCATGGACGGATCGCACATCATCCGAATTGTGGAAACTATCGGGAACGCGAAACACGGTCGATCAAGGCGGGCCTCGTGAAATCGAAGTATGGTTCGATCCGTGCACTCAAATCCTGCACCGCATGATCCTGCGCCAGTTGCCTCGTGCTCATGGTGGTCCGCGTAGCATCGCCATCATCCTTCAATCCTCCGATCCATTGCCCGCGGATTGGTTCCAGCATCTCCATCATCACGAACCCGAACGAACCATCATCGAAGAACCATGAAACGACTCATCACCCTGCCGGCGGCCTTGGGCCTGATCTGCTGCGCTCCACTTCGGGCCGCCGAATCCGCGACGGCGCCCCGACCGAACATCGTGTTACTGCTCTCCGATGACCAGGATTGGAACGGACTTTCCACCCGCATGCATCCGCACATGCCGGGTTCGCAGAGCGACTTTTACGAGACTCCGATTTTGGCAAATTTCGCCTCTCAGGGCATGCGTTTTTCCAATGGCTATTCCCCCGCCCCTGTTTGCTCACCCACCCGGATCAGTTTGCAAACGGGGATGTTTCCCGCACGGCTCGGATGGACCAAGGCGGCTCCGGCGGAAGAAGGCCACAAACTCATCGAAGGATCATCGCGCAAGGCGATTCGTGCGGATGAGGTGACTTTCCCCGAACTCTTGCAGCGCGCCGGCTATGCGACGGCACACTTCGGCAAATGGCATCTGCTAGGCGGAGGACCGGAACTCCATGGCTTCGATGTCAGTGACGGCGATACCGGCAACCGCGACGCGGATCCTTTCGTCGATCCGAATCCGGTCGACATCTTCGGCATGACGGATCGCGCCAAGGCATTCATGACCGCGCAAACCAAGGCAGGAAAACCATTCTATCTGCAGATGTCCTATCATGCCCTGCACCTGCCGGAAAATGCCATGAAATCCAGCCTTGCCCGTTTCGAAGCCAAGCCCGGCGGCACGATGCATCACGATCCGTCTCGCGCCGCCATCACCTATGATCTCGATACCGGTGTCGGACGTTTGCTAGAAGCGATCAAGGCATTGGGTCTGGAAAAAAACACCTATGTGATTTACATGGCCGACAATGGAGGTGGCGGTGGCGGAGGCAAAGGAGGGAAAGGCACGGCGGCAGGACTGCACGGTGGCAAGGGAGGCTTGGGAGAAGGAGGCATTCGCGTGCCCTTCATTGTTCGCGGCCCGGGCATCAAAGCAGGCTCATGGTGCCATCAACCGGTGGCGGCGTATGATTGGTTCCCCACGATCTGTCGATGGGCGCAGGTGAAGGAATCCCTTCCCGCCACGATCGATGGCGGTGATTTGGTCCCCTTGCTGTCGGGACGCGACCAACCCGTGGCACGACATAACACCGCGCTGTTGTTTCATTTCCCCCATTATCAGGGGGATAGCCCCCAATCAGCGATTCGCGAGGGCAATTTCAAATTGATCCTTTCCTATGAGGACGACACCAAAAAACTTTTCGATCTGCAACAAGATCCGGGCGAGCGCAGCAATCTGGCGGAACAAAAGAAAGATCTGGCGGACCGCCTAGAAGCCAAACTGCGCACGATGCTCCGGGAAACGCGTGCCGCAATGCCGACCCCGAACCCCAACTACGATCCGACCCAAGCCCCCGCACCCAGAAAAGGAGGCAAAGGCGGCCCCAAGGAAGGCGGTAAAATCAAAAAGAACAAACCATGAGACTTTTTTTCGGATTGCTGATCGGCTGGCTCGCTTGTGCGAATGCGGGTGAACGTCCCAATGTGGTGTTGATTCTCGCCGATGACATGGGCTGGAATGACGCCGGCTTCACGGGGAATTCCGTGGTGAAAACCCCACATCTCGATCGGTTGGCCCGCGAGGGTGTTCATTTCACTGAGGCCTGCGCCAGTGCGCCGAATTGTGCGCCCACGCGGGCCTGTTTGCTCACGGGACAATGGACACCGCGTCATGGCGTCTACACGGTGGTGGACGATCGCCACGCGCCCGGCTCACCCCATCACAAGATTCTCGCGGCGCGGAGCAATGAGGCACTGCCGGATGAATCCGTCACGCTCGCGGAAATGCTGCGCGCGGAAGGATATGCGACAGGAATGTTCGGCATGTGGAATCTGGGGCGAGGACGCAGTGGTCCCGGCACACCGACCGGACAGGGATTTGATGTATTCATCGAACCAAAACAGCTGGGGTTCGAAAAAGATGCCTATCGCAACACGTCGGGCGAATATTCGCCCGACGCCCTCACCGATGCCGCGCTCAAGTGGATGGAGCAAACAAAGAACAAGCCGTTTTTTCTCTATCTTGCCTTCCACGATGTACACGAACCATTCGACCCGAAACCCGAACTGCTGGCAAAATATCAAGGCCTCAAAGGCGGCACAGATCCGGCACTGGCGGCCACAGTGGAAGCGATGGATGCCAACATCGGTCGCGTGATGGACTGCCTCGAACGTCTAGGAGTGGAAGCAAACACCCATGTCATCTTCACCTCGGATAATGGCGGTGCGCGTCGCACGGTGGCACCACTGCGCGGAGGAAAGGGCACACTGTATCAAGGTGGGTTGCGTGTGCCGGCAATGATCCGCGGCCCAAAGATCCGACCATCCGTTTCAAAAGAACCCATGCTCAGCATGGATTGGACACCCACGGTGTTGGAACTGTGTGGCGGCGCTGCCGCGAAACATCCCGACGGCACCAGTCTCGCTCCCATCCTGCACGGTGACGGAACGTCGCTGTCACGCGATTTGTTCTGGCACTTCCCCTGCTACATCGGAGGCGGCGGTCCCTGCAGCGCCATTCGCTCGGGCCGATGGAAACTGATCGAGTTTTTCGAATCAAAAACCGTGGAGCTCTACGATCTGGAAAAAGACCCGGGTGAATCCAACGATCTTGCCGATACCGAATCCGCCAAAGCCTCCGATCTGCTGTCAAAACTTCACACATGGCAGCAGACCACCAAGGCAGCCCGCCCCGATCAACCGAATCCGGCCTACAATCCTGCCGCGGTGGAAAACCGCAGTGGCAGACAAAAACGCAAACCCAACCCATGAATCAGACGATGAAACCAACCCTTGCGGCGATCCTTTTTTGGGGCGCCCTATTCCCTGTCAACAGCCATGAATGGTCGGACGCATCCCACTCCCATGTCACCACGATCGCACAACCGGCGGAGAGCAACAAGAGATCGGCGGCATCCGCCCCTGTCACGCCCGGGCGAGCTCCCGCACAAGCGGCTTCCTTCGCCAGGTTTTCTCCCAAGGTGGGACTGCGTTGGGATGAACAGTTTCTTTATGTGGAAAGCAACGGATTGCCCTCGCACAACATGATGGTCGGCATCACCGCATGGCAACAGCAAGTGCCTTTGCCACAACTCTACAAAGGCGACAACGCATGGAGGATTCCCCTGGCACCGGTGCCCGCCAAAGAGGAGGTCTCCATCAAGGGGCGCTTTCTGCGCGGCGCCATCGCCATCGCCGCGAATGGCATTCCGATTTTCAATCCCCAGAACAACCGCGGCGAGATTTCCGCGATGATCGGCGAACTCGATCAATGGGGCGGTCATTGCGGCAGAGCCGATGATTACCACTATCATGCGGCACCACTGCACTTGCAAACCATCGTGGGAAAAGAACTGCCCATCGCCTTCGCACTGGATGGCTATCCGATCTACGGACTGACCGAGCCGGACGGTTCAAAGCCAACGGGCCTTGATGCCTTCCGCGGTCATACGTCGCCCACACTGGGATATCACTATCACGCCTCACTGGACTACCCGTACGTCAACGGCGGCTTTCACGGAGTCGTGACGGAAAGCGAGGGCCAGGTGGATCCACAGCCCAGGGCGTCAGGCGTGCGCGAGGCATTGCCCGCTCTGCGCGGTGCGAAGATCACCGGCTTCCAGTCCATGGGCGAAAATCGCTACAAACTCTCTTACGAGTGCAACGGTGAAAAGCGCGCGGTACTCTATTCTATCGAGTCTGACGGAACCTTTCCCTTCGAATTCCAGAATGGCAGCGCGGGCACCACAAAAGAAATCTATCAACTGCGTCAGCGCGGTGGTGGGTCCGGTGGCGGACGCGCGGAACGGCCGGGACCCGATGCTGCCGAGCGCCCCGAGCGGCCGGCACGACGTGATGACACTGCCGATCCACAACGCCCGGCACCGGGTCCACGTTCGCAAGCTGCTTCACGCTTCGGAATGGATGCCATGAAAAAGCCGGACGGTCATTTTGTGCTCAGCTGTCCCGACGTAAAAAACGACGGACGTCTTCCGATCGAATGCACCGGCGACGGCGCAGGAGTCAGTCCGCCCTTGCAATGGAAGGGCGCGCCCGCCGCCACCAAAAGTTACGCCGTGCTAATGGATCACGAGACTCCGGATGGCGAGATCAAGCACTATTGGACGATGTGGGATCTCCCCGCCACTCTCAACGGGATTCCGAAAAACGCGCGCGACATTGGCAAGTTGGGCACCGGGTTCAAGGGCCAGATCGGCTATGAACCGCCGAATTCCAAAGGACCGGGAGCCAAAACCTATGTGATCACGATCTATGCGCTCTCCACCCCATTGGCGATCGGCAAATCGGCGGACGAAGTGGACCGCGATGTTCTGCTCTCCGCCATGCAGGACAAGGTGCTGGCCAGCGCATCCTTGAAAGTGATCCATCAACGCGGCAACGATCCCACACCACCCGGCGGCATGGCGCCGGAAAACCGCCCCCCGGCCCGCGACAGTCGGGCGGTGGAACCGCGTGGCGCAGCGATCAGAGGTGCGGGATCCGCTGTTGTGAAACCCGGCATGGATGACACGATCAAACTCACCGTCTATGCTGACAACTGGTTCATGCTCTACATCAACGGCCGCCTTGCCGCCGTGGACCCCATTCCCTTCATCCCCCACAATGTGGTCAGTGTCGATGTGTTGCCGGAGTATCCGATGACCATCGCCGTTCTGGCAAAGGACAATGCGGATCCGAAGACCGGGCTCGAATACGGCAACAGCATCGGGGACGGCGGCTTCATTCTGAAACTCGGTGACGGCACAGTGACGAATGCCACTTGGAGGGCAAAGTCGTTCTTTCACGGCCCCTTGCAAGGAGATACCAACCGTCCTTTGGTCATGCAGGAACCATTACCAGCAAACTGGTGGAGCGAGGAGTTTGACGACAGTCTTTGGAAAAAAGCCAAAGAATACAGCACACACGATGTAGAACCAAAGAAAGCTTTTTTTGATTACGATTTTTCTGGTGCATCGTTCATCTGGACGGATAACCTCAATCTCGATAACACTGTAATTTTCCGCACTCGCATCGATCGCCCGGAATGGAAGCCACGCTGGACTACCAAGCCGGATCTTGATCCGAGTGCCAAAGAAATCTCTCCTTCCGTAAAGTAATCATTACGAGCCAAAACGGACAAAACACATGACAGTATCACTGAAATCGGGACTTTTCACCGAGGCAAAAAAAGGAGAAATTCCCCAACACCATGAAGCGTGTTCACAGAACCGTAGTGACATTCACAGGCATGATCGCTTGTGCGATGAGTGCTATCGCTGCACCGGCCCCTCTACTGTTATTATCCGACTCGATTGTCGATGACAAAGCGCTCGTCACTCCCGTAGGCACAACTTTTGCGGGAGCAATGAATGGAACAGCATTCCAGAATGACATCCTGGTCAATCACAATGGTTGGCAATATACCGCTTGGTATGACACCACGGGCACCGATCAGAACGTATGGCTTGCTCGACGCAGCATACGAGGTCCACAATCCGGATCTTGGGAAAAATTCGACACCGGCTCCGACCAGCTCAATGGCGATGAAAGCGCCTGGGATACGCACAATACCATTTCGCTTGGCATTTCCAAGGCCGATGGAATTCTCCACATGTCTTGGGATCACCACGGCAATACACTGCGCTACAGACGTAGTCTTGCCGGCCTGACCACCTATTCCGACAAAGTCTGGAGCTCCTCGCAGATCATGCCGGAGCAAAACTGGATCACCACCGCCGGCAGCAGCATCACCGGCGTCACGTATCCGATGTTCATCAACACACCGGATAACACGCTGCTTTTCAACTATCGTACTGGAGGATCGGACAACGGCTCAAATTGGTTAGCATCGTGGCAACCCTCCACCCTCAACTACCCTTCGCCCGTGCTGGTGACGATCAAAGACGGAAGCTACTCAGGTCTCTCCAACAATGGTGGAACCTTTACCTCGAATAGCCGCAATGCCTATGCCAACGGCTTCGATTTCAGCAATGATGGCAAGCTCCACTATACGTGGACATGGAGGGAAAGCGTGGTGCCATCCAACCACGATCTCTGCTATGCCTATAGCCCTGATCGCGGGATCAAATGGTATAACAATGCAGGCGCGCTTATCGCCGATACTTCACTGGGACAGCGCATCAGAGTCGATACACCGGGCATCGTCGTCGTGCCACTCGATTGCCGTCAGCAACTGATCAACCAGCAAACGCAATGTGTTGATGAACAGGGACGAGTGCATCTTCTCGTATACCATCGCCGGCAGGAAACCGGCTTTGAATGGAGCGCGGGTGATGCGCCGTTCAGTGGAGCCGACACCGCCTACCATCATTATTATCGCAACCCCGCCACCGGCGCGTGGACCGGTTCACGCCTGCCAGTCGACTACCCGGTCGGATCGCGGCCCGATGTGGAAACTTTATCAAATGGTGATATTTACACGGTGTATCGATCGGGAAAACAACTGGTGATTGCAGCAGCGACCGCGGCGGCGAACTACACGGACTGGACCATACTCGCCGTCATGGGAACGAATTTCGCCGGTGAGCCTCGTCTGGATCACGACCGTTTGCGCAAAACCGGCGTGCTTTCCGTTTTTCTCTCGGAAGATGCACCAGCCTCCAGCACCCCTACTCCCGTGCCCTTGCATGTGCTTGATTTTGCGACAGCTCCGATTTTTGAAGCATTTGCGGGGCAAGATCAACGCGTTCTGGATGCTGACGGTGATGGAGCTGAATCCATCGTGCTGGCAGGTGAAGTCGGATCATCCTCAGGAGTATCCTTACAATCGCAACGCTGGTTGTATCAGAGCCAGGAAATAAGCACGCAATCAGGACTCTCCATTACCCTGCCGATCGGAACCCACACATTACTCTACGAAGCCACGTCAAATACGGGACTCGTATCCACAGACAGCATCATGATCACGGTCGCTGCTTTGTCGGTGAAACTACCCCTCATCACCGCCACGGCGTCAAGTCATGATGGCAATCTACCTATCAACACGCTCGATGGCAGCACGGCCAGTCGCTGGTCGGCATTCGGAGACGGCGAGTCCATCACCTGGGAGCTTTCCCATATGGCCCGGATACGAGCTGTCTCACTCGCTTTCTATCAAGGTAATGCCCGCAAAGCCACATTCGATATTCTGACATCGCCAGACGGCATCAACTGGAACTTCGCGCTCACTCGATCCATGAGTTCAGGAACCACCTTGGATCCGGAAATGTTCGATATAGCCGATGTCCCTGCCCGATTCATACGTTACGTGGGACATGGCAACTCAGCCAGCATGTGGAACAGCATCACCGAGGTCACATTCGACATGGCACTACCACCACCCTATCAACCCGATACGGAAACACTGCATTTGTGGCACTTCGATGAACCGAGCGCTCCTTTCGTGAATGCCGCTCAACCCATTCACGCCTTAACCGGTCAGTTGAATGGCGCGCTCGCACAACAGGCCGCCGCTAGCGGATTTGGCACCGCCGTCAATCTCAACACCGGATCCGGAACGAACCGCGGTATCATTACTTACGCCTCTGGTTTGTCCTCGCTCGTGACTCCGGAAACACCGAGCACCTTTGCCTACCATGGATCCGACGGAGCCTTCACGATCGAAGCACTGGTGCGATTCGATACCAACCCCGCCACCTGGACCAGCGGCGGACAGATCGTGTGCATGGATGGCGATGGCAGCGGTTTGGAAGACCGTGTCTTCCAATTCCGCGTCACCTCTGCCAACGGACTACCTGTGCTGCAGTTCACCAAATTGTCCGTGGCCACCGAATCGTTGTCGATCCCTCTCCCTGCAGAGGGTGTGCACATGGTCGCGACGAATCTCTGGTTTCACGTGGCCGTTACCTACAATGGAAAAGCCGGCGAGGCGGAAAATACACGCTTTTATTGGACGCGACTGGATTCCGGTGTAGCCGTTGCCAATCTCATCGGCACAGGGAGCCTGTCCACTGATTTCAATTATGCAACGCAACAGGGTGATTTCTCGATCGGCAACGAAGCTCGATCCACGGGTGGAAGCTCGGAAGTCTTCGCAGGCTCCATTGATGAAGTACGCATCAGTTCGATCGCTCGCAACCCCGCTGCGTTTCTGTTTTCGCATGATGCGGATCTGGATCAACTGACGGATTCATGGGAAATGACACATTTCGGTAACCTTCAACAGGGTGCGAATGATGATGCCGATGGGGACGGCACCGGCAATCTCGCGGAATTTCTACTGCAACTGAATCCAACCAGCCCACGCTCGACGTTTCGCACAGACATGAAACACTCGGCTGAAACCACGCTTCTCACTTGGCCGAGCGCAAGTGGCATTCGTTTTCGAGTGGAGCGCTCCACAAACCTCACCGGTAATTGGCAAGACTTGGGGATCATCGAGGGCGGAAGTTTCCAAGACGCCGCGCCACCTCCGGATCGTGCCTTCTATCGCATTCGACTCCTTCGCCCGTGAATCCCACCCCGTTCACTCACCTGCAGCATCTTTTGCCGTTGCTTCTTCGTCATCAGCCGGATCGAGCTTACGGAAGTGGACTTGGCCGACAAGGCGGTCATCGACGCTAGTGACTCTTGCCTCATATCCCAAAATTTCCACGGTTTCGCCCAACTCGGGGAAACGGCCCAACAATTGGGTGATGTAGCCGCCCACAGTTGTCACCTCACCACTGTCGATGTGCAACTCTGGCTCAAAATCCGATAGATCATTCAACGATGTCGTACCCTCGACCACGAACTCCTTATCGTTGATACGGGTGAACTCGGAAGTTTCGTTGTCGAACTCATCTTGGATGTCTCCGACCAATTCCTCGATGACATTGTCGAGAAACACCACGCCACCAATGTGACCGAACTCATCCGCTACTTGGGCGACGTGGGCGCGCTCCTTGAGGAAAAATTTCAGCAACACATCCAGTGGCATCGTTTCCGGCACCACCTTCATCTCGCGCTTGATGCGCATGAGGTCGGGGTCAGGATCATTGATGAGCTTGAGCATGTCCTTGATGTGGATCAGGCCGAGCGTGTTGTCGAGGTGTCCACGCACCAGTGGAAAACGTGTGTGTTGGGACTTCAGAGCGATTTCCAGCGATTGCTGGAACGTTTGATCCGCATCGAGATAAACCACATCGCCACGGTGGGTCATCACATCGCGCACCCACACCTCGTTGAGCTCTAGGGCATTGACGAGAATCTCCCTTTCGATCTCCGTGACCTTCTGGTTGCGTTCGCTTTCCTCCACCAGATAGACCAATTCCTCGGCACTGTGAGCATGGCCGTGATCATCGGCGGGCTGGATGCGCAACAAGTTTTTGAGAAGCGAATTGGCGGCGCCGTTCATCAGGCGGATCGGAATCGAAAAGGCCGAAGCAAACAACTGAAGCGGACGAGCCAACTCCAGGGAAGTTGACAGCGACTTACGAATGGCAATCGACTTCGGCATCAGTTCACCGAGAATCACATGAAGTGCCGTGAATGACACGATGGCGATGATAAAGGAAATCGCGGATACCAGATCAAATTCGCCGATGACTTTCACCGAAACCATGGTGGGAAACATCTTGCTCAACGAGGGACCGACGAGACTTTCTACCAGAGGCTCGCCCAAGAAGCCAAGTGCCAGCGATGCGATCGTGATGCCGAGTTGACAGGCCGAGAGATAGGGATCGAGATTTTCAATGATCGCTCGAGTGGAAGCTGCCCGGCGAGGTTTTTCCTTGGCAACGGTCTCAACCTGGCTCGGCCGTACTTTGACCAAGGCGAATTCAGCAGCTACGAAAAATGCGTTCAGCAACAAAAAGAACAGCATGCCGGCCAGATACAGCATGATCTGCCAAGCCGGAGGATACTCCGTCGGTGCCGTGGCCAATAAGTGAGGGAGCGAATTCATCATCAGAGTTTTTCATAAACGCCCTGATCGCGACGTTCGAGCACCGTGAATCCCGCTTTTTTGGCATCGGTCACCGATAACGGTTTGGTAATGGTGGGAGTGTTGACCCGGGAAATGAGTTTTTTCACCGGATGTTTGCACAGAGGGCAAACCAACAAGGGGGCGCGGTCCACAGGACGGCGCAATTCGAATCCCTTCGCGCAAACTCGACACGATAAACTCGGGTCTTCAGGTGATTCGGAGATATATTCGTAGAGTGGCATAAGAAAGACGCGGATGCGGGAAATTTCCGCTCCGCGTCGATACAAGCACAGATTGTGCCCGTTTTACCAGCTTGATTTGGTAACGCCTGGGATGAGGCCGGCGGAGGCCATTTCACGGAAACTGATACGGGAGAGACGGAAGCGGCGGATGAACGCGCGACGACGGCCGCTGAATTCGCAACGATTGACCAAACGAGTAGGGCTCGCATCACGAGGAAGCATGGTGAGACCGACGTAGTCTTTCTCTTTTTTCAACTTCATGCGAAGGTCTGCATACTTAGCGACCGTTGCTTGTTTGCGTTTGTTTCGTGCGATCCAGCTTGCTTTTGCCATAATTGTGGACGCGCAAGATACGCATCCCCCAGGCCTTGGCAAGCAAAAAGTGCATCTTTTTGTGAAAAAGTTTGGCGAATCGCCATCACAAATGGAAATTCTTTGCCTGGGACAAGAACCGCGCGGGATTGTGGTAGCAAACTTGCTCGATGAATGCCGCACTGTGTTCGCGTTTTTTCATCTCCAAGGCACATTTCGGCACGGCCAAGGGATCGGAAACGCCCCAGTCGCAGGCGGAATTGAGCCATAGTCGCTCGGAACCGAGAGTTTCCAGCATGTCGATGGCGCGATTGGGCGTGCATTTCGATTCCGGATACAAGGTCATGCCCGCCCAGTAACCTTGATCGAGCACCATGGCGGCGGTGTGTTCCTCGACGTGATCGATGATCACCTTCTCGCGAGTGAGACCGGAAAAGTTGGCCAGCGCATCCAGAATCAGGCGCGTGCCTTTTTTCTTATCTTCCAAATGGGGGGTGTGAATGAGGATGGGAAGATCGTGATTGAGCGCGATTTGCACGTGTTCCTCGAAAATCGTCAGCTCATTGCGCGTGTTCTTGTTCAGCCCGATCTCGCCAATGCCGAGCACGGTTTTTCTCTCCAGAAACTCGGGGATCAGGCTCATCACCTCGCGGGCGAAAACCGGGTCATCGGCTTCCTTCGGATTGATGCAAAGCCAGCAATAGTGCTTGATGCCGAATTTTTCCGCACGGCGCGGCTCATACTCGGTGAGTTGGCGGAAGTAGTCGTAAAACCCATCCGCCGAGGAACGATCGAAACCTGCCCAAAACGCTGGCTCGCAGAGAATCTCGCATCCCGCGATGGCGAGTTTCTGGTAGTCGTCCGTGGTGCGACTGACCATGTGCGCGTGTGGCTCGATGTATCTCACAGCTCACCTCCTTTCGTTGGCAGAGGTGCGCCGAAAGCCCCTTGAAACGGAGCGGATTCCAACAACCCGGTGCTCTCATCCGATAACAAATCCAGTATCGCTTTCGCACGATCCGAGCGATTCTCCAACAAAATCGGCACCGCCGTGCGCAGCGCCTCGTCGCGGTAATCCGCCGCCCCCTCGTGTCGGTCCATGCGATCGAAAAATGCGGCGAGATCGATCAGCTTGCAGCGCGCGTCCATAAAATGGAGATCGGCGATTTTTTTCTTATCGGGCATGGGAGAAGTGTAAAATGGAAAGCTCCACTGTGCAAAGAAAGAATCACCGTCAAGACACACCGCGCATCAACGAGATCTCGGCGAGGCTGACCAGACGTGGCAACAATTCCGCGCGCGGCAGGGTTTTCAGTTCATCGATGGTCACCGCGCGGTCGAGCGTGAACTTGCCCGAACGCGTGCGACGCAGCGCACTGAGGTGCGCACCGCAGCCGAGTTTGGCACCGATGTCGTGGGCGTATGTGCGTACGTAAAAGCCCTTGGTGCAGCGTACGGTGAACTCCACTTCCGGCAGTTCGATGCGATGAATTTCGTAGCCGAACACCTTGACCGCACGGGCCTTGCGCTCCACCTCCTGGCCTTTGCGAGCCATTTTATAGAGGGGCACGCCATTGATTTTGATCGCGGAAACCATTGGCGGAATTTGCTCAAAGTCGCCTAACAAGGAATCGAAGGCCGCGCGGATCTGCTCTTCGCTGAGGTCACCCACAGGATTCTCGGCAATCACCTCCCCTTCCTTGTCCTGGGAGCTGGTCACTTTCCCCAAGGTCAATGTGCCACGGTATTCCTTATCCTCGCTCATCAGCAAGTCCTGGATTTTTGTGGCACGTCCCACCACCAACATGAGCAAGCCGGTAGCCATCGGATCCAATGTGCCGCAATGTCCGATCTTTTTCGTGTTCAAGGCACGACGAGCCACAGCGACGACATCGTGCGAAGTGAAATCTCCCGCTTTGTCGATCAGGAGCACGCCGCTTGGTTCTTGAGGTAATTCAAAAGGATTCATGATTTTTTGTTAGATGACGGCAGCGATGGCAGCAATTACTTGTCTTTTTGCATCAACAACCGGGCCGCCCATGCGAATACCAGCAGCTAGTGCATGACCGCCACCGCCGAACTGAGTGGCGATGTCACAAACATTCACGCTGCGGTCTTTCGAGCGCATGGACACTCGCACCTTTCCACCGGGAAGTTCTTCAAAAAATACCGCTACTTGCACACCGCGAATGGCACGGATCATGTCGATGAGTCCCTCGCTGTCCTCGGGCTTGAGCGCCAGATCGATGCGGAGTTGATCCGACATTTCCCAGTATGCCACCTTGCCATCAGCGGAGAGCTCCAGGGTATTCAGGAGCGCGCGCAGCAGTTCGATGCGACGATAGGGATGACTGTCATAAGTCTTCGCATTGATATCTCCTACAGCCAGTCCTCGTTCCACCAAGTCCGCCGCCATGCGATAGGTGCGTGCCGTGGTGGAATCGTATTGGAACGAACCGGTATCGGTGGAAACCGCCACGTAAATGGCATCGCGCGAGCCAGCGGTGATGGGCATGTCCAGAACCTGAAGAATTTCGTAAACAATCTGTCCCGTAGCCGGACTGGTGGCGTCCACATAATTCACGTCGCCGTAGAGCGGATTGGAAATGTGGTGATCGATGTTCACCCACAACTTCGCCTTCGCCGCAGCGATGAGATTGTCGTCACCGAGGCGCACCTTCGTCGCCGTATCCAAGGCAATGGCCACATCGATCTCTGGTGCCTCAGCGGGTGGCATCATGATTTTTTCCGATTCAGGCAGAAATGCCAGGCTCTCCGGCAAGCCATCGACATTCCAATAAAACACCTTTTTTCCCATGGCCTCCAGCGCGAGACCCAATCCGAGTTGCGAGCCGACCGCATCGCCATCAGGGCGCATGTGGCTCATCAGCGCAAAGCTCTGGTTCTGGCGGAAAATCTCGCCGAGGGTTTCGATGTTCACGTTGACACTCATGGTTGCGGCGCTTTGCTTTGCCCCAAAACACGGGCATTGCACAAGGAAATTCGGCACTCATTTCCTTGATGCAGTCGTGATCAATGCCTTCATGCAACGGAAGAATCCCATGTTTCGCCATTGGCAGATCTTTCCCGTAAGGCCCGGCGCACCCATCGAAAAAATGCACAAGTGCCGATGGTAAGGACAATCGGGATTGTCAGTCGGAGCAAATCCTGCACACTGCGCGCGTGAGCGAACCCAAAACGCACATGCCCCAACTGGACGGCCTGCGAGCGCTGGCCATGTTCGGTGTGATCTATCATCACTGGCTGCCGGCCACGTGGCGGTTTCATTTTCCCACCGAAGCCGGCTTGTTTTTCTTTTTTGTTCTGAGCGGTTATCTCATGACCCAAGGTTTGCTGCGCGAAAAGGAGAGCCACAGCATTGCTACGATTCTGCGGCGCTTTCATGTCAAACGATTGGTCAGAATCTATCCCGCCTACTACACAGCACTGGCGATTGGCATCGCATTCGGCGTGCAGGAAATCTCGCATGCTCCCCAATGGTGGTTGCTGAACTTGCAAAACCTCCTCATTCTTCAACTTGGATACTGGCCACCGGGAGTATCGCACTTTTGGACACTGGCCGTGGAACAACAATACTACCTCGTCTGGCCGCTGCTGATCCTGCTATGCCCCCGCAAACTTTTGGCTTCGGCTTTGCTGCTCCTGGCACTTGTGTCACCCCTCACCCGCTATCTCGCCACCGGAGAAGGCTGGCTGTCAATGGACCTCATTCCCTGGGGGCTGTTGGATGATTTTGCGCTCGGCTCCCTGCTGGCTGTGGGCCAACACCGCGGCACCTTGGTTTCCCGTCGCTTCATGGACATCGGCGGACTCTTGGCACTTGCCGCCTATCTGTATCTTTATGTTTCGTGGGAAATGCAACGCAGTGTGCCGTTTTGGTGTCATGCCCAGCAAACCTTTCTCGCGATTGCCTTTTCCGCTTTGATTGCCCGCGCCAGCGAAGGACGCTGCGGTCCACTGTCGCGCGTGTTCGAACTCCGTTGGCTTGTCTCACTCGGGCAATGGTCCTACGGGATCTATCTCTTTCACAACCTGGCGCCGTTTTTTGTCGGCAAACTATTTTGGTTCCTGTGGGATCCCTCGATTCCCGCGGACCTCGCGCCTTTGCTCAGACTGCCCTTCTTCGCGGTCGTGACCGCGGCATTGACTTGGGGCTGCCGCAACTGGGTGGAATCCCCTGCTCTGCGACTGCTGAAACGCAAAGCATGACTCGCCAAGGAATTTTGACCGGAGAGACAATGCGCTTGATTCCACAGGCACTTTGGCGACACTCGGCGCGCCCGCGCCAGGGCCATTCGCTGATTTATGAAAGCTCTCGTCAAAGCCAAAGCAGAACCAGGCATCTGGTTGCAAGATGTGCCAGAGCCCGAAATGGGCCCCATGGACGCGCTAATCCGCATCAAAAAAACATCCATCTGCGGAACGGATGTGCACATTTACAAATGGGACGCGTGGGCGCAGCGCACGATCCCCGTGCCCATGCCGGTGGGTCATGAATTTTGCGGAGTCGTGGAAGCCGTGGGTTCCGGCGTGAGCGACCTGAAAGCGGGAGATCTTGTCTCTGGAGAAGGGCATATCGTTTGCGGACGCTGTCGCAACTGCCTTGGCGGACGTCAGCATCTGTGCCCGAACACGTTGGGAGTGGGTGTCAATCGACAAGGCGCTTTTGCCCAATACCTTTCCATTCCGGCACGCAATGTTTACAAGGTGGATTCCAGCATTCCCGAAGATGTGATCTCCACCTTTGACCCCTTGGGCAATGCCGTGCACACAGCGCTGTCATGGAATTTGGTCGCGGAAGATGTGCTTATTACCGGTGCCGGACCGATCGGATGCATGGCTGCCGCGATCTGCCGTTTCGCGGGGGCGCGGCATGTGGTGGTCACCGACGTCAACCCCTGGCGCTTGGAACTCGCGAGAAAACTCGGCGCAACCCGCACAGTGAATGTCGCCCTCGAACGCATGGATGATGTCAAGAAAGAACTGGGCATGAAAGAAGGGTTCGACGTGGCATTGGAAATGTCCGGTCATCCCTCCGGACTGCAAGACATCCTCGACCACACATCCAACGGTGCCAAGGTTTCCCTGCTGGGGATTTTCCCGGATCGCGTGGCGATCGACTGGGACAAGGTCATTTTCAAAGGCCTCATTCTCAAAGGGATCTACGGACGCGAAATGTTCGAGACTTGGTATCAAATGAGCAGCATGATTCGCGCGGGACTCGATATCTCCCCGGTCATCACCCATCGCTTCCACTACACCGAATACGAAAAGGCCTTCCAAACCATGATGTCAGGACAATCCGGAAAAGTGGTTCTCGATTGGTCTGAATGATGCTAACCATGCATCATTCCATCAGAACACCCCGAACATGTCGCGATCATTTCTCCCCTCACGTTTCGCACCTTTGTATGAGATCGATTCCTCGTATAATAAAAGTGTCGCGTATTTTTCGATGGAATACGCCATTGATCAGTCGTTCAAAATTTATTCCGGTGGATTGGGATTTCTCGCGGGCTCGCACATGCGATCGGCGGCGGCACTGCGGCAGAACTTTTGCGGCATCGGCATTTTCTGGACATGCGGCTACTACAATCAAACGCGCGGTGACGGTCGGGAAATGGCGGTTCAATTCCGCCGCAAACATCCGGCTTTTCTCCGTGAAACAGGCATTCAATTCACGCTGACCATTTTCAACCATGAAGTTCTGGTAAGGGCACTTTACCTGCCGAGCGAAGTATTCGGCACCGTTCCGATGTTTTTCCTCAGCACGGACATGGAGGAAAACGATGCCTTTGGTAGGAACATCACCCAACGGCTCTACGATCACGATGCGAAAATTCGCATCGCGCAATCCATGGTGCTCGGTCGCGGCGGTGTGCGCTTGTTGGAGGAATTGGGTGTCGATCCTGATGTCTATCATCTCAACGAAGCGCATGGTTTATCAGCGGCATTCCGCTACTACGAGCAGTACCGCGATCTCTCACAGGTTCGGAAAAAGTTTGTTTTCACGACTCACACACCCGAGGAGGCCGGCAATGAAAAGAGCGATTTTTCCATGATCGAACAAGCGGGATTTTTTGGCGGAGCCCCCGCCGCGGAAATTCGCACCCTCATCCAAGAAAACGGCAGCACGTTCGACCACTCGCTCGCGGCTTTGCGTTTGTCTCATCGCGCCAATGGCGTGTCAAAACTGCACGGCGAAGTCGCAAGGCAGATGTGGCAGCCTTACGATGGCATCTGCCCCATCGGGCACGTCACCAACGCCCAAAACAAAAAATTCTGGGCCGACCCGATTTTGGAAAATGCCAGGATGCACGGTGACCTCGATGCGCTGCGCATGCGCAAACGCGAACTGAAAGAGCGCTTGTTCCGCGTGGTGGCCGAGCAATCGGGCAAACTGATGAATCCCGATGTGCTGACGATTGTCTGGGCGCGACGTTTCGCCGCTTATAAAAGAGCGGATCTCATCACGCGCGATCGACAACTGTTTCGCGATCTGCTCAGCCGCACGAATCACCCCGTGCAAATCATCTGGGCTGGAAAGCCGTATCCTTTTGACTACGACGCGATCGAGACCTTCAATCAACTGATCAACCTCACCGAGCCCTATCCCAATGCCACAGTGTTGGTGGGCTATGAACTGGAACTTTCCCGAGACCTGAAGAATGGTAGCGATATTTGGTTGAACAACCCGGTGGTGACGCGCGAAGCATCCGGCACCTCCGGAATGACAGCGGCGATGAACGGGTCCCTCAATCTGTCCACCTGGGACGGCTGGATTTGCGAATTCGGCAAGGATGGCGAGAACTCCTTCATCGTTCCTCCTGCCGACGCCGGACTCAGCCCAGTGATGCGCGATCAAGCGGACATGATGCACATCCATCAAATTCTCAATGAAAAAGTCTGTCCGCTCTACTACGAACATCGTAGCGACTGGTGGCAGATGGTGCTGCGTGCCATGCATGATGTGGCGCCGCAGTTTGACTCGAACCGGATGGCGCGGGAATATTACGAGACGCTGTATCTTTGATCGAATGCCCCCACAAAAAAGCCGCCAGGGTTGCTGGCGGCTCGAATGCTCATCGGATCGAATGCATCAATCCGTTTTCAGCACGATGTGTTTGAACTGCACCTGCATGGGCGGTCCTGCGTGAAGTTGCAGGGCAAGGATGCCCTTTTTGGCTCCCTCGGCGGTTTCATCCGTCACATCCACGGTTTTATGACCGTTGATGAAATGCTGCAAATGCCCGCCTTTGGCAACGATACGGTATTCGTTCCATTCACCGATCTTGATCGATGCCTGGATCTCATCGCTCTTGCCCGCTTCACCCGTTACTTCAATTTTTGGTTTGTTGGGAGCGGAACCTGCCGTGATTTTCACCTGCTGTCCGCGCAATGCGAGAATGCCACGGGCTTTCTCCTCATAAAGAATGCCGCTGTATTTCGAACCGACTTCGAAGTCCGCCTGATAACCGCTCACGACAAACTTCTGGGCGTCGATGAGTTTGCTGCGATACTGCACGCCGCTGTTACCCGAAGTGGAGCCTGCGGCAAATTTGTAGCGGAACGTGAGCTCAAAGTCACCCACCTCGCCGTCTTTCCATACTAGGAAAGTATTGCCGGCAGTGGGCTTTTCCTTGGTCGTGCGTCCGGTGATCGCACCGTCTTCCACGCTCCAGAAATCAGAACTACCTTCCCATCCGGAAAGATCCTTCCCGTTGAAAAGAGGTTTTTCCCCCGCCATGGCAAGGGAACAGGCAAAAAGGCAGGCGAGGCTGTGACTGATGATTTTCATAAAAGTAGAGGAAGCAAATACGGGCGATGGATCACCCACCGCCCGTAGAATACGCAAGGTTGATTACGCTTGTTTCACATCAACCCACTGTTTCGTGCGGGCCGACTCAAGAACGGCATCGCAGACATACTGCGTGCCCAGCGCGTGACGGAAGTCAGGGTAGTTCTTCGGTGCCGACGGATTTTCCAACGACTTCAGGAACTCGTAAAGTTCGTGCGTGAAGCTGTGTTCGTAACCAAGGCACAGACCGGGAACCCACCAGTTGCCGGCATAGGGTTGGTCGCCATCGGAGCAATGGATGCTCGCCCAGCCACGACGATCGCCCGGAACACCGTGATCGAAGTATTCCAAACGATTGAGATCGTGCAAGTCCCAGAACAGTGACTTGTTCTCACCGTTGATTTCAAAGGTGTAGAGCGCCTTGTGACCGCGGGCATAACGTGTCGATTCAAAGATCGCCAGCGAACCGTTTTCAAAACGGGCCAGGAACGCACAGGCATCATCGATGGTGACGGGCATTTTTTCACCGGTGGCGGTGTGCACACGCTCCTTGATGAAAGTTTCCGTCATCGCGCTCACCGAAACGATGTTGCCGTTGATCCAGCGTGCGGTATCGATGCAATGGGCGAGCAAGTCACCCGTCACTCCGGAACCGGCGGCAGCGGCATCCAGACGCCACAGACCGGCACCACCCTGGGGAAGTTCGGAGGAAATCGTCCAGTCTTGCAGGAAGTTCGCACGGTAGTGGAAAATCCGGCCGAGTTCCCCTGCAGCAACGATATTTTTCGCATGCGTCACGGCGGGCAGGAAGCGGTAGTTGTACCAAACAAGGTTGGGCAAGCCCGATGCCTCCACAGCCTTGACCATGGCTTCACCCTGTTCACCGTTCAATGCGAGCGGCTTTTCACAAAGGATCATTTTACCGTGTTTGATGCACTCCAGCGCGATCTCGGCATGCGAGTCGTTCGGCGTGCAAATGTCCACGGCATCGATGTCCGGACGGGCGACCAGCTTGCGCCAATCGGTTTCGTAGGACTCATAGCCCCACTGTTCAGCAAAGGCCTTGACCTTCGCCTCATCACGACCGCAGATCGCCTTGCGCACAGGAACGTATTCCGTGTCAAAAAAGTGCGACACCTGTGACAGTGCATTCGAGTGCGTGCGGCCCATAAAGCCGTATCCAATGACGCCAACGTTGAGTTGTTTTTTCATAAATGGAGGAATAATGGTTAGAGAGCTTTTTTCACCGATACCATCGCCTTGAGGATGGTGTTCCATGTCGCGGGGTTTTCCAGAGTGGCGTTCGGGAACATGCAACCGTCCCAGCAAATGTGCTGAATGCCGCGTTCCGCCGCGCCTTGCAACCAAAGTGCCGAGCACTTGGCTATGTCCAGCTTGCCATTCGGATCATCGGCCGGGCAGTGACGACCGGTCTTCTCATGCGATCCGGTGCCGTGAACCGTGCCGTCGTTTTGCGCGACGTGGAAGTCGATGGTCCAGGGACGCAGCGCGCTGACCATTTTTTCGTAAGCAGGCCAGAATTCCGCATCGGTGTAGCCGGGTTGCAGCAGCGCCGACTCAGGGGCGTTGTAACCCATCAGATAGAGGTAGGTGTGGGCGAGGTCGGCTTGGAAGCCGAAGGTGCCCGGCATTCCCACGCCTTCCAGCGTGCGCAGCATCACTTCCCAGGAATGCATGCCCGCCCAGCAGATTTCGCCTTCGGCAGCAATACGCTCGCCATGATCGGCGGCGATCTTTGCAGCTTTCTGAAAAGTATCGACGATACGGGCCGTGTTTTTCACCGGATCCGCTGCCCATGCTTGTACACCGAACTCCGCGGAGTCCACACGGATCACGCCGTATTGGCGAACACCGTGCTCGTTGAGCAATTTGGCAATGCGGCAGGCTTTTTCGATGGCCAACAAAAACTTCGCTTGTTGCTCATCAGTACCCATCGAGGAATCACCGACGGTACCCGGCCAGACCGGTGCGACGAGTGAGCCGACACGAAGATTTTTCGCGGCGATTTGATCAGCCATGGCTTTGACCGCGTCGTCCGACATATCCGGATCGGTGTGCGGGTGGAACAGGAACAGATCGACTCCATCGAACTTATGACCGTCCACCTCCGCGGCGACAGTCAGGTCCAGCATGTGATCAAGGGAGATCGGCGGATGATCGGTGCCCGGCTCTTTTCCAACGAGACCGGGCCACATGGCGTTGTGTAATTTCATAATGGTTGGCTAGGGTTACAGATGACAGATGAATGGTTGATGAGACGCCCGTCGCAAGAGAGTCTCGATGCACTACAAAATCCTTGCAGCGCAGACATCGATTTAATGGATAACCAGAATTATGCAAGAATTTCCCAAAAAAATCAAGACAGCAGGAATTCCTTCCAATCGCACTTCACGTGCACAAAGGCTCCCTGTTCGCCTGTGATGATGATGGTTTGATCATCGAGTGGTCGAATCGCCGTCACTTGGCCAAAGCCAGGCTCCACCAGAGCCACACCTTGGATGATCGGAAGTCTCACCGATTCGCCTGCCTCAAACCGTCGTGTGGTGGGGATGCCGAAATCAGCCAGACGGTTCTCCCTTGAGATTTCAAGTCCGTTGCAAAAATGCCCGCAAACCTCTTCCACACCCACTCGACCCAAGTGTCGATTTTCCCACGGATGTGCGCTGCGTCCGCCGTTGGAAATCCAGAATAGTGTCGCAGGGAAATCCGCCGCGTTTTTGAGCGAAAACCAGACATGGTCGTCAAATGTCGCGGCCGACCAAGCAAAGGGCTGATCCGCAGTAGCGGGCTCGTTGACCATCATCACCAAGTCCTCGTGCCCGGAAGGTGTGGGATAGTGGGTCAGATCCAGAGTGGATCCATCTTTGCACGGAACGAACGAGAGAGAATCAAAACGAGCCCCTTCACGCAAACGCCCCGTTTCACCCACGTCAGGATTGGCAAACACTCCATCATACACCGATGCCCAGCGGAACGGGCTGACGGCCAAACGCCCCTGCCCTTCGGCCAGTTCGGAAAAATCCAAAATCGGATGGTTGCCGTAATTCCACTCACCCACCAAACCCTTCACCACATGTTCCGTGTAAAGAATCGGTTGTCCCTCCCGCACCGAAAGCCGCTTGGTCACGTGGGCACCGGAATCCGTCTTCGGCATTTCCAGCACCAGTTCACGCTCCGTTTGTGTTACCAAGGTCCAGATGCCATTGGCCGTATCACCATGGGGCGGACCACCGGCTTGGCCAGCAAACGGCAGACAAAAAAAGTCCCCGCGCAATTGCGTCAACAGGTGCGGTAAGGAAGCATCCACCTCATGGGGCTGCCATGGTGCAAGCGCATACGGCGAGACGGCATAATCGCCAAAATAAAAATCCACCGGAGCGAGATGCCCGCCTTGTGCCGTCACGGCAAAATCGACTTCCGGAGTGCTGACAAAAAAACTGCTGCTGCCATGAATGGTTTCCATGGACCGATCCAATCGATTTCCGATCGCACAGCAAAGCAAAAAATCCCGCCTTGTTTGGCATCAGACGCCGATCCGTATCAAAGAATGACGGAGAGAATTCGGGATTGGCTTGAAATACCAACGCCCTCGCATCAGTATCCTTCCTCTGCCTATGATCAGAAAAATGCTCCTCATCAGTTGTGCCTTCGCAAGCCTCGGCTTCGCGCAGGCGGAAGTCAAACCTCTCAAAGTGCTTCTGGTCATCGGCGGCTGCTGCCACGACTACGGTGCGCAAAAGGCCTTGCTCTCCGAGGGAATCGAAGCCCGTGCCAATGCCCAGGTCACCATCGTTTACACCGATGATAAGTCGACAAAGCCGAACTTCGAAATCTATCAAAATCCCGATTGGGCCAAGGAATATGATGTGGTGGTACACGATGAATGCGCCGCCGGTGTTACCGATCCCACCATCATCAACAACGTGGTTAATGCCCACAAAAACGGCATTCCCGCCGTGGCTCTTCATTGCGCCATGCATTCCTTCCGCAGCGGAAAGTTCAATCAGCCGATGAGCCCAGACGCACCTGAAGCTTCATGGTTCAATTTCCTCGGATTGCAATCCTCTTCGCACGGTCCGCAAAAGCCCATCGAGGTGAAATACGTCGCCAAGAATCATCCGGTTGTCGCCGGCCTGGCCGACTGGACCACCAGCAAGGAGGAACTTTACAACAACGTGCACGGCATTGAGGGCAACTTCAAAACCTGGCCTACCGCCAAACCACTGGCCGAGGGCAAACAGGACGCCGGTGACAAGCCCGGTTCCAACCACACAGTGGTGGTCTGGACCAACGAATTCGGCCCCAAGAAAACCCGCGTTTTCTGCACCACACTCGGCCACAACAATGACACCGTTGCCGATGACCGATTCCTCGACCTGCTTACCCGCGGACTGCTCTGGTCCTGCGGCAAGCTGAAAGATGACGGCACTCCGAGCGAAGGCTACGCCTCGAAAAAGCCTGCCAAATAATCATCATCCGCCCATCTCAAGACAAAACAAGCTCCCCGATCGGGGAGCTTGTTTGCGTTGGAGGGTTCCACGATTTGCATCAACCCAACATGTCGGCTTGCAAATCCAGTGAGGCAAACTCACCATCTTTGCGGCGGTAAATGATTGTCAGGCAACCGCGGCGCGCCGATTTGTAGAGCACGAAAGGCCTGTCTCCCAATTCCAGCTCCATGATGGCATCTTCTTTGTACATGGTGCGCAGTTTGTAATTGTCCGGATGCACAATGAACGGCTCGGGATCATGCGCCGAATCCTCGGGGTGATCCATCGCTTCTTCCGTGAAAAACCTCTCCTCAAGGTAGCGGATCGATTCGTTGCGGTGTGGACGGTTGCGCTTCAGCAATCGGGTTTTTTGTTTGCGCATGCGACGGGCGATTTTTTCGATCGTCGCATCCATGGCCGCATACATGCTGCGATCTTCACTGTGGGCTTCGATGGTGATGTGATTGGCGCAAAAGAGAACGATTTCCGCGATGTGGCGGTTTTTCTGAACGTCGAGCACCACCTTCGCCTCAATGATCTTCGGGTAGTCGAGGTGAAGACTTTCGATCTTTTTCTCGGCATATTCCCGCAGCGAGGGTGTCAGTTCCTCATGACGCACGGTAATGGTAATCGGTGGGTTCACATTGGCAGTTTGCATGGTCGTATTCTTTCGATTGTTAGAGAAATGAAACCAGATCATTTCCATCTGTTACTATGCACGAAAAAACGCAAATAGCGATGAGAAAAAGCGACTTTTTTTTCACCTTTGCCATTGCTCCGGCTCACAATCCGCTTTAGTTTCACGCGCGATGAGCAACTGCCACGGACCGCAAATGAAAATGGACCCGACTCTTCATCAAGAGCGGAAGCCCGATTGGATCAAGGTGCGTTTGCCCAACAACCCGCAATTCTGGTCGACCAAATCCCTCATCACCGATCTCAAACTTGTCACCGTATGCGAAGAAGCGCAGTGTCCAAACCGTTGGGAATGCTGGGGCCAAGGCACGGCCACCTTCATGATCGCGGGCGAAAAATGCACCCGCGCCTGCGGATTCTGTGCGGTGAAAACCGCCAAGCCCGATGCCTTGGAGCAAGACGAACCACTGCGCGTGGCGGAAGCGACGCGTCGCATGAAACTTCGTCACGTCGTGATCACCGCGGTCGCACGCGATGATCTCCGCGATGGCGGTGCGGAGCATTTTCAAAAGACCATCGAGGCCGTGCGCGCGATCAATCCCGGCATCATCATCGAGGTGCTGGTCCCCGATTTCAACGACCGCGACTGGGCCCTGCAAATGGTCATGGACGCCCGTCCGCACATTTTCAATCACAACCTCGAGACCGTGGAGCGGCTCACGCCCTTGGTGCGCTCTCGAGCGAAGTATCACCGCAGCTTGGCCGTGCTGAAAAAAGCCAAGGCCATGGTCGGAGGCAAGGTTGCCACCAAAAGCGGCATCATGCTGGGCTTGGGCGAGACACGCGAGGAAATCATCACTGCGATGGATGACTTGCGCGCAGCGGATGTGACCGTACTGACGCTGGGGCAATACCTGCGCCCCACACCCCGCCATTTGCCCGTGGTCGCCTACATCCACCCCGATCAATTTGCCGAATACAAGGAAATCGCTTTGGCGAAAGGCTTCCGCCACGTGGCCAGCGGTCCGCTGGTGCGCAGTTCCTACCATGCCGCCGATTTCCGCCCCGAGCTGGACATTTTGGAGGATGCTGACAAACACGCCGTCAACCTTCAAGGTCTCGACTTGCAGCCTGAACACCTGGCCATTCCCCAGGCACCTCGTGAGATCCTGCAAACCAGCCTGATCTGACAAAAGGGAAACAGTTAGAGCTGACCGCTCTCGCGAAAAGAAAAATACGGGGAGCGTCCGCACCCCGGTCTTCCGATGATGACATGATCGACAAAACGGATCTGCATCAATTCACTCACCTCGCGCACGCGGCTGGTGAGTTGGCAATCCTGCCTGCTGGGCACGGGATCGCCCGATGGATGGTTGTGCATGAGAAAAAAGGCATAGGCATTGCGATTGATCACGGGATGCAGAATTTCCCGCGGGTGTGCCATCGTCTCACTCACCGTCCCCATGCTGATATCCACCGAAGACATCAGGTGCAATTTGGTATTCAATAGCCCTACCACCAAGCGTTCCTGCGGCAAATGCTGCATTTGTGGCGCGAAATATTCATAAATCAGCGCCGGCGTGTCCAACACCACGCCCTGAACCTGCTCCTGCGCCACCCTCCTTCCGAGCTCAAACACGGCGACCAACATCGACGCCTTGGCCAATCCGAGACCACGGCATTTTTTCATTTCCTCCAAACTCAACTGCCCCAACTGGCTCATCGAACCATAGCGGTGAATCATCTCGCGCCCGATCTGAATCGCACTCTTGCCCTTCATTCCCGTGCGCAAAAACAACGCGATCAGCTCCTCATTTGAGAGCGAACGCACACCCAGGCGCTGCAATTTTTCCCGCGGCCTATCGCCCTCCGGCAGTTCACGTATCAATGGCTCCATGAGCCTTTCCTAACACACCCATCATGGTGTTCAAGTGTAAATTGTTCAAAAGAACACATTTGGTACGGTATGCGGGCGCAAACCACACCGCTCCGGCATTGCCGTGTTGTCAGTCATCGGGATTTATGATTGCCTCTGCCGATGTCCAAGCCCACCACCCTTTTTTCCTCGCGCTGGCTGATTTTGCAACAGCGTGGTCACTGGGAATTTGTCCGACGCCCCCACGCCAATGCCGCAGTGGGAATCCTCGCGATCACCGATGAACAAAACGTGGTCCTCGTGGAGCAATTCCGCATACCCGTGCAAATGCCGGTGATCGAAATCCCCGCCGGCCTGGTCGGTGATGAACCGGAATTTGCCGATGAATCGCTGGCCGATACCGCAGCTCGGGAATTGCTGGAGGAAACAGGCTACCGCGCCTCGACCATACGCCCGCTCCTCAGCTCTCCCACATCAGCCGGGATGACCTCGGAATTCACCCATCTTTTCCTCGCCACCGGTCTCCGACGCGAACATGACGGCGGCGGCATCGGTTCCGAATCGATCCGCGTTCATGAGGTCCCCCTCTCTTCTCTACCCGCCTGGCTCAGCGAACAACAACAACTGGGCAAAGCAGTCGATTTCAAAATTCACGCAGCCCTCTTCTCTTTAAACAATTGTTTGACTTTGCCATCTTTACCCTGACACGCCGATTCGCATGCTTTTCACAAAGATCAATCGATCGATTCAATCGAATGTTTGATTTTAATTTTCAACAACAGTTTTAATCTTCTAAATTTGCTTATAGCCAATGTCTTTCGATCGTTTTTCCGGAATTTCTCGACTCTACGGCCAGCAGGCTATGACGGGGTTTTTGCAAGCTCACGCGGCAGTGGTTGGCATCGGTGGCGTGGGTTCCTGGGTTGTCGAAGCTCTCGCACGCTCGGGCATCGGCAACCTAACTTTGATTGATCTGGATGAGATTTGCCTGTCCAATGTGAACCGGCAACTCCACGCCATGGATGGTCAAATCGGTCGTTTGAAAACCTCCGCTATGGCAGAGCGCATCCGCGCCATCCATCCCGACGCCACCATTGAAGAAAAACAAACGTTTTATTCCGAGAAAAATGCAGAGGAACTTCTCTCGGGTGGTTTCGACGTAGTGATCGATGCCATCGATGCCGTGCGTCAAAAGTGCCATCTCATCGCCAGTTGCCATCAGCGCGGAATTCCGATTGTCACCTGCGGCGCAGCGGGTGGTCGTCGTGATCCGAGTCGTATTCAGGTAGCGGATCTCGCCCTCACCTGCCACGATGCATTGCTCCTGCAAACCCGCAAAAACCTTCGCGCCCATCACGGATTCCCCAAGGCCCCCACGGGCAAAAAAGTCAAAAAGTTCGGTGTGACCGCCATTTTTTCCACCGAGTCGCCCGTTTTCCCGCAGTGTGATGGCAGCGTATCCTGCGAGCGCCCCGAAGGCAGCAACCTTCGCCTCAACTGCGACTCTGGCTACGGCACCGCCACACCTGTCACTGCCACGTTTGGCATGATCGCAGCAGCCCAGGCTTTGGAAGTATTGCGCAGCAAGTCCAGTTCATCATAAGATCAAAAGGTGCTCGGGCCTTTGAGTTCAAGTCCAGCGCCAATGAGGCTGCCGGATGGCATGCAGCGCTTGCTGGCATGTAAGTGCTCGGGAAGCCACAAGACGATGTCGGGACCGATGTTTCTCCCAAATCTGCTTCTCCTCATTGGACGGCAAATGCTTGGCTTGGAAGGGAACTCGCATGCCCAGCAGATGCACCAAGTATCCCTCAATGCCGTAAATATTCGGTTGATAAGGCAACGATCCAATCAAATCGGGGCTCGGGCCGATCGTTTGATAACGATCAAAAAAATCCTGAAAATCGCCCAGACTGGTATGCGTTTGGCAATGCTTCCAAAAAGGAGTGTCGCACAACGTGTTGAATTTGTAGTGAAAGGCCAGAAAATCCCTGATTTCATCCCAGGCTCGCCCCATCAACAGATTGTATTCATCTCGCTGCGCATCCCCGGGGCTATGTTGCGATTGTTTCAGCATCTCCACCAACCAGCGACTGGCGAAAATGATTTGCGCCAAAGCGGTGGCCTCAAGAGGCTCGACGAAGCCGGAACTGTTGCCGATGGCCACGACATTTTTCTCCCAACTGCGCGCCATCCTGCCGCTTCGGAACTTCACGATACGGGTGTTTCCCAATCGGGGATTTTTTGCACGAAATTCGGCTTCCGCCTGATCATCCGAGAGGAAATCTGCTGCATACACGTAGCCACGGTTGATGAAATGCTCATGTTCGATTTGCCAGCACCAGCCGGCATTCATCGTCTCGGCAGTCGTGTAGGCCTGCAAAGGCTCCTGTTCACGCACCCAACCGCCGATGACCGCACGGTCACAGAACAAGGATCCAGAGAAGCTCTTCAGAGGAACTCCCAGTGCCTTCCCGATCAATTCTGACCGAAAACCTGTGGCATCGATGAAAAGATCCGCTGCATGCGTCTTGCCGCTCTGAAAATGCAAAAGACGCACGCCATGCTCATCCAACTCCACGCCGGTGAGCGTATCCTCCTCTATCTGAACACCTTTCTCAATCGCGATGTTCGTAAGACAACTGACAAGCTTCGCATTCTCCACATGAAAAGCATACTCCCCTCTGATGAGCGGTTTGTTCAAAGGACCTGAGGCAAAAGCCTTACCTGCTCTCATCATGGCACAAGCTTCCGACAAATCGTCGCAATTTTCATCGGCATAGAACCCTGTCGCCTTGCTCATCCCCGGAAATTGCTGGTCATACTGGAAAGCGAAGTCGTAAAAATAATCTCCCCTCTCGCCCCATAGAAAACGTATGCCTTGCTTCCATGTGGGCATGGCCTCGCGATAGAATCGCTCCTTGGAAATTCCGAGCACATCAAACAGAAAAAGCGGGAAAAGCGCGGTAGTTCCCTCACCCACTCCGATCACACCGATCTCCTTGCTGTGAACCAATTTCACCACATAATGCGGAAGCAAACATTTCAAACTCATCGCGACGAGAAGTCCTGCGCTACCACCACCCAGAACCAGAACCGTGGAGACTTGTCGTGCTTGTTTTGTGTCAGGGATTGAGTTCATTTGGTGATAGTAGTTTGATCAAGCGACAATTAATACGCAGAGCATCTAACAATCAAAAGAAAACTTCCCATGGACGTCCAGTTTCGGGTTTCAACCACGGGCCCGCCTGAATCACTGATCGGCGCAATCCTTTTTTCTTTCACCGCTCAAAGAAGCATGCAGCAGTGGTCCGCACATGGCCGTGGTGATCAGGCACATCAACACAAAAATGGTGAACATGGTGTCATTGAATAAACCGAGGCTTTTGCCCACGCTGACTGCTATCAAGCCCATCAGAGCTCTGGTATTGAGCAAAGTACCGATGCGAAAAGCGTCAAGATGAGACTCCCCACCCAAGCGGGCGCCGAGGTAACAGCAACCGAGTTTCCCGAATATCGAGCAAAAACATACCAATACCAAGCCAATCCAACCGAGGCCACTGAGGCTTTGCAAATTCACGTTCAGCCCGTTGTTCGTGAAAAAAACGGGAACAAAAGCGACCGTCACGAGTGACGCATAACGACTCGTCCATGCCTCGACCAACTGACGTTCCTGATGCAATGAAACCCCTAACAAAAAAGCGCCAAAAATTGTGAAAATCCCCAGATGATGGGTCATGAGGCAGGAACCGAAAAGCACCACCAACAGAATTGCGAGAAACGAATGGGGTAAGTGATCGGTGGGAACCGCAAAATTCCGATAGAGTCTTCTCATCAGAGGACCCACAACCTTCATCATCACCAGGTAAAGCACGGCGATACCAGCAATCTGTATGAGGATTCCTGTGGGATCGAAACCATGAGCTTTGGACCAATAACTCGCAAGCGCGCCTGCCGATGCCAAGAGAACCCAGCCAAGCACGTCGTCGAGCGCCGCGGCGGAAATCGCCACCAGAGCAAAGGAGCGAGATTGCAAATGCAACTCAATCAGAATGCGGCCCATGATCGGCAAGGCGGAAATCGCCATCGCAATACCTGAAAACAGAATCATCCCTGCACGGGGCACCTCGGGAGCCAGATTGCGATGCAGCCACGGGCCTATCATCAAGCCCAGTAGCATCGGACCGACAATCCCCAGAGATGCCACCCACCACACCGTTCGCGAGCGCTGACCGATATCGGAAAAATGAAACTGCATTCCCACCTGAAAAAGCAGAAGAATGAGCCCCACTTTTCCTAACACCTGCATCATGCGCTGCAGCTCGGGGTCGCGCATGAAAGCCACAACCTCCGTTCCCCATGGTCCGCACAAACCCATTACAGAGGGTCCGAGCAAAATTCCTGCCGCAATTTCTCCGACCGCAAGAGGTTGACCGATTTTTTTCCCCAACCGTCCGAACGCCCACGCACAGGTGATGATCAGCATCCATGCGATCAGCACGTTGACCAAATAGGATTCAATGGCGGCAGGATTCAAACAAGGACCAATTAAGCGAACGAAAACCCATCGCGCAAGAGTGTTTTTGCCGCCATTCTATTTGCGCCAGTCACCAATGTATTCGGCAACCGCATGCAATTGCGCGTTCGTCCAAGTTTCATGTCCAGGCATGTCGGTGCCGGGAATTCCATACTTTACGACACGAGCGATACTTGTGGTGCCAGACTCGCCATCACGCTTGGCCGACCAGGTCCACGGTCCATCGGCGAGATTTGCGGGAGGACGGGTCAAACGCTGCGCCAAATCACCATCACCACGCCCACCAGCGCCATGGCATGAGGCACAGTGTTCTTGAAACAAGCTTTTCCCCGACTCTTTGCCCGCGGAAATCGTGTCATCCGCTCTCCAGCGCTGAGCCATGTCCTGAACGGTGGGAATATCGCGCTCTGCCGTATGCAAGAGGTAAGCGATCAAATCATCTCCACGACCATCCGCAAACAAATGCGCATAGGAAGGCATCGTGCTATCGGGAACCAAGCTGCGAGGCTCGATGAAATGCAGCCGGAGCCAGGTGGATGAACGCCGGCCCGCCACACGCGAGAGGTCGGGTCCCTGACGGCGATTGCCAATCAAGACCGGTTCGCCAGCCAACACCTCCTTGGCATCGATGGCTTTTCCCCACATCGTCTCATCGACCGATCCAGGGCGCAGATACTGCGAGTGACAATGCATGCATCCCTCGGCCACAAATACCTGACGACCACGCTCTACCTGAGTCGATGAGACTTTCCGCAGAGAAACTTTACCTAACAAAAAATATCCCCCCAGAGCCCACACGAAGAACCACCACTTCTTTCTTAAGACCTCAAAAAGTCCACTGATAATTACGAGCCAAGCGATAAATACGAACCATGTGGGCACGCGGTGCAAATTCTCCACCATGCCAATGCCCAAACCAGAACCGATCCACCCTGCGATGGCAAAGACCCAAGCTGCTCGCTTCCATGCGCCCACCTTTCCCTCCATCAATCCCGGCCAACAGACAAGAGCCGTGGAGTAGAACGACACCGCAACCGGATAAAAATACCCCGCGATCATCAGAGTCGCACCATCATTCACCCACAGCGCCGCGAGGCCTAAGATCAATGCCGCCGCACAAAGCAACCGTCGGAATTGTCCACGGGCAAGCATCCATCCAGCCAGGACTGCAGCGACAAAATGCAATGCCGCATTGATCCAGAGTTTGTCCGCGCCCCACGTCGCCTTTTTCAAATCCGGCGCATGCTGGATCACATAAAAGGCCCCCGAATCCATCCACACAAACGCCAGAAACACCAGCACTGTCCAAATGTGGCGGCGCTTTCCATTGGCCAATTCCTTACCTTCCTCTTCCTCTTCCTCTTCCTTTGGCTTGGCGCTTGGAAAGCGCCGCAGCAACAAAGCCCCATACGCACCAAGTGCAAAATACACTGCGATGCGACATTGATCCAGCGGCGAAGCCAAAAACAAAGCCGGTATGTTGCACAGCGCATACCCCAGTCCGGTTCCGAAGCCGACACTCAGACACCCCTGCGCGCGCGGCAGCCAATCGGGTAAAAGAGCCGCCAGCGCCACCGTGACCATCCCTAAGGAAAGCCCCATCACCCATGACACCACTGACAGCGACACAATGTCCTGTTTCTTCAACACCAGAGCCGCAGCCGCCATGCAACCAATCAAACCGAAGCGCAACATCGCCGTTTTCTGCCAGCGCTGTGCCGCGCAGGCCCCCAACACTCCGCCGAGCGCCATCATACCCAGCACCGCCTTGATACGCATTTCACCCAAGCCACTGCTCTGCACCACTTCCAAAAACGCAAACTGGGAGAACAACAAAAAATACGCATACACCCCCGCCACCAACATGGAGGATGCGATCATTGTTCGCAGAGAGACTTGTTTCATTGATGCCACCATTTTTTTTGCAAGCCAAACCACTGCGCCGCCGCCACCAGCGCATCCGTCACCGCAACGCTAAGCCACAACGGCTCGAGAATTCCCTGCCCAACCTTGATCACAACAAATACAGCCACCACCGCACGCACCAGCGAAGTCATCTGCCAGACCATTTCACCACGCTCCGGTTCATTCCCGCGCAGCACCAGAAAATAGCTCGCGCCCACGGAAAAAACAAAGGCTCCCATCCACGCGAGAAATACCAGCGCTTCTCCGCCAATGGCATGCAATCTCATCAGCTGCAAAGTCCATGCCGGTGCCAGCATGAGCAACAAACCCGTCGTGGCATCCATCGCCCCCACTCCCACATTCCACCAAAACAATCGTCGCTTCATGATTCTTCGCTATTCATCGTGCCCATCCACCATCGCCATGACACCAGAGCCATCGCGATTCCTGAAAACAAACGTATGCCGTACAAACCCTGACGCCACAATGGCATTTCCGTCATCCACGAATACTCCGCACCCTCCCACCAACCGCAGATCAGCATCGCCATGACATAAACACCCACTGCAGCATTCCACCACAAGGCGCCGGATCGCAATTGCCGCATCCTCGCTTCACCACCCAATATCGCAATCAGCAACAACACATACGAACTGGTAAAGCCGGCCATCGCCAGATGCGAGTGAGCCACTAGACCATTGGTGAATTTCATACGGTCGAGAACCCCGGGCAAAAATTCCAACCATCCCGTGATGACCAAGGCTGCCCACCAGCACAGCACAGCCCGCAACCAAAACAACGAGCCCTGAGACCAGATGAAACAACGCCACCATCGCGGAATCAAAAATACCCAAGGAATCAAAAGAGCCAGTCCCCCGATCTGCACCCGTTCGTGATGTGTACCACCACGCCATTCGAGCAGGAGAAACAACACAAACTCTGCCAACCACAATCCCGTAAGCCAACGACCATGACGCGGCGTTCCGCTCAAACACAAGGTCTGCGGCAAGAGTAACATCATCGCGACAACGATCAAGGTGCTGCCTAACAGACTGGCGCCCGTCGGACCTCCCGTAGTGGGATCGATGGGCGGATAGGTGCGTGGTGACGATGCGAACCACAAGGAGATCGGCACCATCAGTAACCCGATCAACACCACCAAGCGCCAGTGATAGGCCCCTCCCTGCCACATCCCACGGTTTGCCCGGAATGACCTTTCCAATGAAATCCACAAGACCACCTGAGCAAACAAAAAAGCACCTAACGAAAAACCTTTCCAATCGAGGAAGATTTTCCCTGACGTTTGTCCCATCAGACACGACAACGCCACACTCACCAAAGCCAACGACCACAACGACACCGCCGCACGCCCCCAAGCTCTGGCTCGCGGAGCACGATCCATTTCATAGACGGAAAACAACCACGCGATGAGCGGTAGGCTGGTCCAACCGTAGAGTTGCCAGTTCAAATGTACGGAAACCCAACGACCGTAGGTGAGTTCACCGAAAAACAGGCCCACCTGCGGAACACACAAGAGCAGAGCCAGCAACACGCCGACCACATTCGCCAAACACAGCCACGCAAATGAATGGCGCACAGCGCAGGAAATGGCGGATTCATCATTCATGGTTCGACGATTTTCCCGTCACGCATGCGCAACACACGATCACAGCGCCGCGCCATCTCCAGATCATGCGTCGCCATCACCAGGGTCTTTTGCGAGGAGCGGGACAGATCCAACAGCATCTGAAACACCATTTCGCGATTTTCCTCATCGAGCGCTCCCGTCGGCTCATCGGCCAGCAAAATCGCGGGGTCATTCATCAGCGCCCGCACCAAGGAACCACGCTGCCGTTCGCCACCGGAAAGTTCTCGGACCGGGCGATCAAGACGATGCGCGATGCCCGTCATTTCCGCAAGCTCACGCATGCGCGTCTTGGCAGCTTTCATCGGATCACCCACGGCAATCACCGGCACCAAACAGTTTTCCTCCAGGGTCAGGTCCGGCATCAGATGGTGCAGCTGAAACACAAAGCCGATCTCGCGCCGCAGCAATGCCACTTTTTCGCGTTCGGTTTTGCGCTCGCGACCATCGATGGTAACCCTACCGCGATCGCAATCCTCCAATCCTGCGATCAGACTCAGCAAGGTCGACTTGCCGCATCCGGAACTGCCGCAGAGGGCCAGCAACTCGCCGCGTTTGACATCGAGCGTCACGCCCTTGAGTACGGCGATCCGCCCTTCATCAAAACTTTTCCACACATCATCAATGGCAATCATGATCATCTCCTCATTCAAATCGCAGCGCCCGTGCCGGTTTCAATCTCGCGGCATACCAGGCCGGATAAATCGCGCCGAACAGGGCCGTCAGTGCCGCCAGCACTGTGGCACCTAACACCTCCTGCCAGCCGATCCTTGGCTCGATGTATCCCTGCAAGGCCGGCACCTCGCGCAGCAACCACAATCCCGCGGTGCTCAGCAACCAGCCGAGAAGCACACCGAAAATCGAAACGATAAGCGATTCACCGAAAATCATCACCACCACTTGCGATCGCGAAAAACCGCAAACGCGCGTGACCGCCAGTTCCTTGATCCGGCTGAACACGGAGAGGATCATCGTGTTCGTCACGCTCAGACCACCTAACAAAAACGCACATCCGCCCACGACCCACGCCGTGGTTTTGAGAATCTTGAATTGCGAATAGGACTTGCTGAACTCATCGTTCTCCAGTGCCGTGAGTTTGGGATAACGTTCATTCACCCATTGTTTCACTTCCGCTGGTTCGTGCTTGGGAGCAAGACCCACCGCAAGAATGCTGGCCACTCCCTCCTTATGGAAGGCATCCTGACAAGCTTTCAAGGGCATGAACACACCGCCATTCTCAAATCCATTTTCCAGACGCACGATGCCCACCACAGGATACGAGCGCTGGCCGAGTTCCACACGTTCTCCCGGCTTTGCTTCCAGAAATTCCGCCGCACGCTCTCCCAGCACAATGCCTTCACCATCGCTGCGAAAATCATCAACACCGCCCTGAAGCCACTCACCCTTTTGCAAACGACCGTCCTCCGCGCGGATACCAAAACAAGTCACTACCGGACGATCCGGCGTCGCCACGATCGCGAACAACACCGGTTGCACACTTTTGACAAAAGGCTGCCGGGCCAGTTCATCGGCGATCGTCACATCGACATTACTGAAAAAAAGATCGCTGACGTTTTTTTCAAACACCACCATCTCGGCATCGCTGCGCAAAATCCGTTCAAACATTTTCACCGCACCACCCAGCAGGCCGACGACACTGAGCATGGTCGCCACACCGAGGGCGATTCCCGCCGCGCCGATCATCGTGCGAACACGATGCCGGCGCAGATTGGTCACTATGATTCGCAGGAGGTGCATCATCTTTTCTCGTTAGGCAATACCCGTGACAACCTTGGTTGTCATCGGCAAGGTCACACGCAACAAACTGAGCATGTTCCAGCGCTCAGGATTACCCGGCAGTTTTTCCTGCACTTGATCGGCAATGCGCATCATCTTGCGCAAACGTTGAAGAGCGGGCTGGAAGCCTTCGGCTGCCACGAGATTCGGCCGCCCCAGGATTTCATCACGTCCTGCCGATTTGCCACTGCTTTCCTCTCCGAGCATCACATCCTTGAGATCATCCACCGCTTGATAACTCAGCCCGCGCAGCAATCCCAGACGCTCTAACAACTGAATTTCACGACGGGAACCATTGCCAATGATGGCAGGGAGAACCAAAGGCAAACGCAACAGTGTGGCGGTCTTGCGCCGTGCTACTTCCAAAACATCAGTGGGAGTTTGACCGTCACGCCACCCACAAAGATCATACGCCTGTCCACCGACCAATCCCGCCGTACCAAGACAGCCCTCGACAAGGGCCGCAGCTTCATCGCGACGTTGGGAATTACGAGATTTGCCCACTGCCTGCCACACCAGCGAGTAGCCGCGATTGATCAAGGCTAGCGCCGCCAGCATGGCCACCGCTTCGCCGTGCACCACATGAAGACAAGGCATGCCCCGTCGCAAACGGGCATCATCCATGGCAGGAAGATCGTCAAAGATCAGTGATGCCGTGTGAAGATACTCAATACCGCAGGCCAACCCGCGTGAGGTTTCCTCAGCAAGCCCCATTTCCATTCCCATGAGATAAGCAATCAGTGCGCGGGTCAGCGAGCCGGGTTTGACCAATACATCTCTCAATGCCGCACCGAGACGGTTTTCCACTTGATTCAATGGCCCCATGCCTTCCTGGTAGGCCGTGGCCACCATGCTGCGCGCGCAGGAACAGCGACGCGCCAATCGTTCTTTTGCATTCATACGTACGTCAATCCAATCTTCACTTGCTGGGACCTTCCAAATGGAAGCTGATTTTCACTTTGGGATTCACTGTCAAGACCAGCATCTTGATAATCGGGAGTCCGAAGTCGGTGGTATCAATCCAAACCTCACCATCAAGACTGACCGAACCGGCTGACTTTTTCGCTGTGACCGGAATCACGATTTCTTTGGAAACTCCGGCAATCGTAAGCGGACCCTTGACATACTGTTGGCCGCTACTGTCTTTCCATTGACCCGTCATTTTCCACGAACCAGTCGGATTTTTAGTAGCATTGAGCCAATTCAGCATTTTACTGTCACGATCCGCCTCAGCGGAATCGATGTCGGAAAACTTCCAATTCACCGCAGCGGCACTGGGCGTGAGAGAGCTGTCGTCACCGGAAACTACGGCGGAGAAAGTTTTCACCTGGGCCGTCCAGCTGTGGCCTGTAGCCTTACAGTCGAGTTTGAGCCAGCTTTTCTGAGCATCGACGTCCATCGTGCCAGCGGAAACCATGGAAGCCATGGCGAGAAGAGAGAGAATTGTTTTCATGATTGTAAAATAATGGATGATGTGGGATCGAGGGGGAAAATTAGTGGAGAATGTTGGTGACATACGCTTCTGCTCCTGCTCGCGACCCTAGGTCTGGGATCACAGAAGTTCGCCACAAAAGATAGGCCCATCAGATGATCAAGCGGATCGTGGACCACTGGGCCATGACCATTTCCGTGGTTCGATGTTGATCCATCAAGACTCGTCGGAAAGACGAAAGCAGCGGCGTCAAATGGTTCGATCGCTCACCACTTCGCGACACGACGATCATTGGACCCAATTTCTCGGGAATCGAAGGGTCACGCGATTCATCACAACGATCCGGCGCGCTCAGAGGAAGAACGTGATCGCCCGTGTCATCGGTCTGACTCATCGCGACCAGCCACTGGGTCCATCCGTGATGTTCGGCTCTTGGCGACGCCGCATGGTGGAGCACCACTTTTTGATCGCGAATCATCAATTCATGTTCGCCTGACATCGATGCGACTCGCATCACCACCGTGGGCAGGAGGGCAAATTGCCCCCATACGAAAACCATCAGCAAAATCAGCGCGCCAAGTGATCGCAGCGATGGAAATTTCATCGTCGAGACATCAAAAAAACGTTGTGCAATGACTTGCATGCGGAATGAGTTCGTATAAGATAAAAAAAGCTCCAACAAAAGTCAAGTTATGAAATTATTGCAAACCATTCTCAATAGCGGATGCCTCTTGTTTTTTTGCTCATCCCTCACCTGGGCTGATGTTTATGAAAAAGGTAGCAAGGTAACGGAATTCCAAGCAAACGACCAGCACGGCAATGCCTTCACGTTCGACGCTGCTTCCACCAAGTATCTCCTCGTCAGTTTCGACATGGAGACCGGTAAAAAAGCCAACGCCGCCTTGTCCGCTCAGGGCGCGGAATTTCTAACAAAACAGAATGCCGTTTATGTCGCCAACATTCACGGCATGCCGGGAATCGGCCGCTTCTTTGCCATGCCCAAAATGCGCAAGTATCCGCACCGCATCGTTCTGGGTGACGATGCGAATTTGCTAACGCCATATCCACAGCAGGCAGGCAAGGTTACGGTCCTCACCCTTTCCCGTGGCACTGTGCAAGACATCCGCTACTGGGATCCATCGTCCGAGAGTGTGGTAGAATTGCTCAAGTGATTCGATTCCTCGAATGGATGTGAACGGGCAGTTTGAGAATCCATGGCCGCACCCGCGTCACGGTTTCCGTGATGCGTTGCGCTGGAAGTTCGGCCTCGGGCCGAAGGAAGATACCAATCATCCTCACGCTCATGATCCCGCCGCATGGCAAGCCATATCCGTTGATGAATTGCACAGTTCACCAACGGGTAACTGGCAGGTATTTTGGCTCGGACACGCCTCTTTTCTCCTCCGCGGCTGCGGGCGCAACATCCTCATTGACCCTGTATTTTCCGACCACTGTGCCCCCTTCCCTTTTCAGCTCCCTGCTTTCAAACGGAAAATCCCACCTCCCATGGCTCGGCATGACTTACCGGTCATCGATCTCATTTTACTCACGCATACCCACTATGACCATTGCGACTTGCCGACGCTGCGATCCTTTCCCCGCAGCACGAAAATCATCGTTGCGGAAGGACACAAGTCTTGGCTCACACGCCAAGGATTCACCGACGTGGAAGAACTAAGCTGGTGGCAGACAATCTCCACGCAGGAAATGCGGATCACCGCGACTCCCGCCCAGCACTTCACCGCAAGATCCTTGTTTGACCGCAATCGCGGACATTGGTGCGGATGGTGCATCGAAGGAGCTGGCCGCAAACTTTGGCACACGGGAGACAGCGGCTATTGTGGCGTATTTCGAGAAATCGGCGAACGGCTGGGGCCTTTCGATCTCAGCATGATTCCCATCGGAGCCTATGCTCCACGTTGGTTCATGAAGGCGATGCACATGAATCCCGAGGAGGCAGTGCGTGTCTACCGGGAAACCCAGTCGCGACAGGCCATCGCCATGCACTGGGGAACCTTTACCCTAACGGAAGAACCGCTGGGGGAGCCGCCGTTGCTCCTTGCCGAAGCCCTGCGGCTCGCCCAGATCCCCGAGGATCGCTTTGTCTGCATGCCGGTGGGCGCTTGCTGGAATTTGATCTGAGCTCGCGAAGCTAGGTCAACTGAAGCCATGTGCATGCCTGCACCTCATCATCCATCCGCGATCCACAAATAGCATCGCATCCCCCCATACGCTCGAGTGGATCCAGGTGCAAAAAATTCCTGATTCCGTGCTGGACGCGTTCGCTTGATGCGCTAAAACGGCAACCCGCAACGCACAATTGCGAAAAAAACAATACGATTACCAACGACTATGGACATTCAAATTGCCTCCCTCTGCGACTTCGCTGCCGACTACCAAGGTAAACTGGTGGTGACGGGCGTATTCGACTCCCTTGCCGCCCGCGCCATGCCTGTGGTTCACCCCCACTGCGCCTTGGCACTCCGCTTCTGCTTCACTCCAGAGGATGCGGGTCGCCACAAGCTTTCCATCACCATCATCGACGAGGACGGTAACGCTCTTGATCCGAACAACATGCCCATCGAACCGGAATTTGACGTCGCATTGCCGAACAATGTCCCGTTCCTGACCCGCAACCTGATTCTCAATCTCCAGGGTCTGCGCTTCCCCCATGCCGGCATTTATTCCGTGGATATTGGCTGCGATGGCGAAGTGATGGCGCGTATCCCGTTGCGCATCCTGCAAGTCAACGCAGAAGGCAAACCCGTCTAACGAAACATACATTTCATTTACCCGGAGGAGGATCGTACGCACGGTCCTCCTTTTTTGTTGCGTCCCGCGGGACTTTTGCTTGTGAAAACTACTCGCAATGACATATTCGCGCTATGCATGATATCGAATGCGCACTGATTACAGGAGCATCCGCCGGATTGGGTGAGGAATTTGCCCGCCAACTCGCGGCACGCTGCCACAGCATGGTGCTTGTCGCCCGTCGCGGCGATCGTTTGGCTGCCCTCGCCGCGGAACTCGCCGCACACTTTCCGATCAAACTCCGATGCTTCGAGGCAGACCTCGCCGATCCCGCGCAACGTGTCCAACTCTTCGAGGCGCTGGAAGAAAAATCCCTTCTACCCGACTTGTTGATCAACAACGCGGGCATGGGTGACTACGGCACCTTTGGCGATGCCGATTGGAACAAATTGGAGAACATGATGCGCCTCAACATGGAAGGGCTTACCCACCTCACCCACCTGTTTCTTCCAGCGATGCAGTCTCGTCAGCGCGGGGCGATCGTCAACATCAGCTCACTTGCCAGCATCCTTCCCATCCCCGACTTTGCCGTCTATGCAGCCACCAAAGCTTATGTCTCGAGCTTTTCCGAGGCGCTGCGCATTGAACTGCGCGAACACGGCATCTCCGTCCTCGCCGTCTGCCCTGGTCCGGTGCACACGGAGTTCGGACAAGTCGCAGCCCGCGGAGAGGGCGAGGCTTTCGACGGCATGCGCGAGTGGTTCTATGTTCACAAGGAACGGGTCGTCGCTGAGGCCATACGCGCCATGGATGCCGACAAAGCCCGCGTGTATCCAGGCTGGCACATTGCTCTCGCCGCGGCGGGAATTTCTTTGATTCCGCTGGCATTGTTGCGCATCGTCATGGCCACCCGCCCGCGCCGAATTGCCACATAGGATTGAATGATAGCGGATTTTTTCTCTGCAAAAACATTTTCCCTTGCCAAAACACCCGACCTTCCCCATAACCCTCGCACCCGAAAGCGCGGTTAGCTCAGTGGTAGAGCACATCCTTCACACGGATGGGGTCGCAGGTTCGAACCCTGCACCGCGCACCATGTTATTCTTCAAGGTTTTATTGCGAAAATGACCGTAGATGACCCGTAAAGTGTGGTGTATACGGCCATCGTTCCCAAATGCTGTCTCGTTTTTCATAGACCCGTGCTAGGGGCGCTACTTGCGGCACGACTCCCGCAACAGCATCATAGCCCTAACCACCCGGAGTCTAACCAGTGAGGACACTTTTGCCACACCTTCACCGCAATTGGTCCATAAAAAGCCAGTGCAGGCTTCGCGAAGACCACTCACCAATGAATCTGATGACGTTGCTCATGTGCTTTCTCGCACTGTTCGAACAAGGTATCACCATCAATGACTCCTCGCGAGGCGAAAGCTAGAGAACCGAATTCGACTAAAAAGTCCTGGAGACCATCTTGTTTCCTCACAGCTCAAAGTAAGGGTGCCTCCTGCCCATGCTCATGGCGGAGCCATGGCTTTTTTTATTGACTCCGACCAGTTGGTATCATAAGATTCATTCATGTCAGGCCGCATCAAAGATCCGATAGCCACCCGTTCCCGCATCATGCGAAGCGCAGGAGAAGAGTATTGCCGAACTGGCATTCAAGCCGCGAGGTTGAACACGATCGTAGAAAAATCGGGAATCACCAAAGGCTCGTTATTTCATCATTTCACGGGAAAAGATGACTTGGCCTTGCAATGGATCAAAGAAACCTTGCCAGAATTTCTTCAAGATCGATGGTTCAAACGACTGGAGAGCGCTGCGGATGAGCTCGACGCCCTGAAGGAAATCCTACATGAATCCGCTGCAGCCTATGAACAGTCGTTCACCACGGGGCAGGGAACCGATTTCATGGCAACATTGCTTGCATCTGTTGCTCCCAGCGATCCATTGCTGCATCAGGCCATGATGGAAATTCAACAATCATGGCACCGCGCGGTGAGCGAAGCATTGGAGCGGGGCAAAAGGGAAAAACGAATCCACGCCGCGATTGTTGCCCATGATGAGGCCCACTTCATCTTGAGTCTCGTTCTTGGGTGTGAACTGCAAATCAAAACCATGGGAGCGGCGGCGACGGCAGGATGGCTGCGCTCGGCCAATGCCTATTTGGACACCTTACGTCCCGCTTAGAACCATCGCGTTGGCGGCAGCGTAGTCACGCGCATGGGTAAGACTGATTTTGATGTCTTCAATCCGGTGGGATGCGCAAAATTCCTTGGCCTTGCCGCTGAGCATAAGCTTAGGCTCACCGTTATCGCCGCGCACGACCTCCAAATCGAGCCATGAGACATCCTTGCCGATTCCCGTGCCCAGTGCTTTGGCGACGGCCTCCTTGGCAGCAAAACGAGCGGCGAAGTGCAGTTCGGGGCGCGCTTTATCCAGGCAATACTCGCGCTCCCCGGGGGTAAAGATACGAGCGACAAAACGTTCGCCGAACTCATCGATAGAAGAAGCGATGCGTCCCACTTCCACCACATCAATACCGATACCAAAGACATTCATCAGAGAATCAATTGACAGGCAAACAATCAGCGTGTGGGGGACATGGTGTAGACCGACAAACTGCATGCATACGCGTGAGCCAGCGGCATTTTTTTGAACTCATGCCCCTTGCCCCAAGAATCCGTGTAAATCACCTCTTCCGTTTTGGCATTGTATCCGATGATCAAACGCATGTGGCCGCCTTGAGCCTGGGGAATGTCCTTTTCCGGAAACATACCCAGACGCAAACACCAACTGAGCGGTATGCCCTGTTCGATGTATTCAGCCACCTTGGTCATGAATCGTTTACAACCGGACTGCTCCCCCTTTACCTGAGCGAAAAGTTTTGGGTTCATTCTCATCCACACACCGTCAGGAATCAGGATGTATCCCTTGGGCGCTTTGAACTGCTCCTCCCCTTCTTTTTTCGCCAACTGATTGTAGGCCCTCACATCGGCATCGAATTGACGCTGGGAAAACTCGTAGTGCTGTGTGGTGCGGATGTGCAACTTGCTGATGATGCTTTTGAAGGCCAATTCCAGTTCCTCCGGACTCGTGCCCTGACGTGTGGTGTTAGCCAACTGCGCAATCTCATGCTGATCGACATCCAAACCGTAATAAGAAGTCACGCGTGCGATCGATGCCACGGCACAATACCCTTTTTGCCCTTGGTCCACCATCGGCATGTTTTTGATGAAAATGTCACCATTTTCACGGCGTTCCACATTTCCTTTCAGGCTGGAGCGGTTGGTGATCTTGCCATCAGCGCCGGAAAGCGATGCCAAACGAATGCGCAAAAATTCAGCCCTGGCCATGCCGTCCGAAGTGTTGACACTCCCCTCCAACAGCACCGCCGTGTCGCCCTTGCGCCATTGATGAGCCATCACTTCCACGGCTGAAGTTGACTTGCGGGCCTCACCGCGCACTCCCATTTTTTCCTCAATACGGACGCGCCACTGCTCCCATCTCGCCTGCAGTTCACGTGCGGATAGCACGCCGTCGTCACCGCGATTGAACAAAGAAATGTTGATTCCCGCGACCTGGCTCTCTTGACCGCGAATCAGCACTTCACCGAGTGCCTCGCCCCACAAAGTGAGAGTTCCCGCCTCGGCACGCAGACCATCATGCTGCGCAGATAGCCACACAAAGGCGTGATCACCCGCCTCGCCGGGATCGAACCCCTGCCGCTTCATGGCCTCCCGCTGGAACGCCAGTTGGCGCAACTGCTCGGGCGTGCGCTGCACCGAATGACTTTTTTGCACCTGTTCGAGCGGTGTTTTCCACAAATTTTCATCCAACAACAGAGTCCCCAGCTCTGCTGGTTTTACCTGAGCGAGCGAGGCCTGAGTGAACGTCAACATCAAGACAGTGGAAGCGACCTTGCTCACCTGGCGGAGCATGTTTGTTGAGATCATGGAGTGATTCTAGCGGAATCGGTAAAAACAGGAAGAACTTTGCGAAAAAAAACCACGGAGTTCGCACTCCGTGGTCGAAATCTTCGACGACTGTTATTTTTTCAACAGTTTTGTCACCCGGCCTGAAACATTCCAATCCTGAACGTAAATATTTCCGGTTTTATCAAAGCATAAGCCGTGGGGCGCGGTGAAAACCCCTTCCTGCCACTCGGCAACTGGCACCTTGAAATTGGCCCACTGCTTTTTGTTAGGATTGTCTCCCAGGAAGGCAACTGGCACACCTTGTTTGTCGAGAATCGTTACGCGCGATTCCAGCTCAGCCACGGCACAATGATCCCCCATGATGTCCACCATGCAAGGACGACGAAGACCGGTGGAATGCACGGCGATGAATTTTCCTTCCAAATCGGTATGAACCAATCGGCGGTTCTCGCGATCCGCCACCAGCAGGCGCGGCTCACCAAAGCGGCTGTCGATCGCCAAACCGTGGCAGGTGTTGAACTGTCCGTTCCCCGTGCCTTTGCCACCAAAGGATTTGAGAAGCTTGCCCGTGGCATCAAATTTGTGAATCATTTGCGCGCCATAACCTGTGGAAGCAAAGATCGAACCATCAGGAGCCACAGTGACCGCCGTAAGACCGTTCCAGCCACCTTGCACGTTTCCGGTGATCGCGTTGGGTACTTCGAGCAGTAATTTGCCTTCGGTATCAATCTTGCAAACCCGACCTTTTTTCAATTGTGCCCCATAAATGACGTCTTTGCCATTTTCTGAACGCATGGCCATGGCGTGAAAGCCCACGCACTCGGGAGCGATGGTTTTGACAAATTTGCCATCTGCCTCGTAGACGATGATGGACATCGCTGCATCCGTGCTGAAATAAATTCTACCATCGCTGCCACTCAACACGCTTCCGTGCGTGGGGCCGAGGTTTTTGCCATCGGGAAGTTTCCCCCACCCCGGCACTGTTTCAAAGGTCCAGGTGCCGTTGCCAACAGTCACCGCATGGGGAGCATCCTTGCCCGGCGTGGTCGCATGATCAGGGTGAGCGTGTGCAAAAAGGCTTGTAGCCAGTAGTCCTATCAATGGTAATTTCATGTCAACGCCAATACGTCAAAATCAGCGGTTTCTGTCAATCATGCACCGCTTCATACCACAATCATGCACGTTGGTGACTGCTGGTGATTCAGCGAGCGACAGCAAACTCTTGCCATGTGGCCGCTTCTCCTCTAGGCATGCGTTGAAAATCTCACCAACATGAAAGGAACATCATTCATCGGTTATTCTCGCGGCGCACAAAACGAACCTCTCGCCTTTGCCATCAATCCTGCCACCCGCGAAACGCTCAGACCGGGATTTGCCGCGCCCAGTGAGCATGAAGTGGAAACCGCGATTCGCCTCGCGCATCAAGCATTTCCGATCTATCGTCTCAAATCCGCTGCCACGCGCGCCGCTTTTTTGCGCCAAATCGCGACGGAACTCGAAGCTGTGGCCGATGAGATTACGGCCCGCGGTTGTGCGGAAACCGGTTTGCCAGAAGCCCGACTGCGCGGAGAAACCGGACGCACTGTCGGTCAGCTGCGGTTATTCGCCAGCATGCTCGATGAAGGCTCTTGGCTGGACGCGCGCATCGAACACGCCATTCCCGACCGGGCACCAATCCCCAAACCCGACATCCGCTCGATGATGCGTCCGCTGGGGCCGGTGGCAGTGTTTTGCGCATCCAATTTTCCCCTCGCCTACTCCGTCGCCGGTGGTGACTCGGCATCGGCTCTGGCCGTAGGTTGTCCGGTCATCGTCAAAGCCCACTCGTCTCATCCGGGAACAGCGGAAATCGTGGCCTCCGCCGTGATTCGTGCAGCCCAAGCCTGTGAGATGCCCGAGGGCGTCTTCTCGGTTCTGTATGGTTCCGGAGTTACTGTGGGAGCCGCTTTGGTCAAACACCCCTCCATCAAGGCGGTAGGTTTCACAGGCTCCCACAAGGGAGGTCGCGCGCTGATGGACATGGCAGCGGCACGCACCGAGCCGATACCGGTATATGCCGAAATGAGTTCCATCAACCCTGTTGTATTTTTACCCGAAGTATTGCACCAAAAAGCCGATGCTTTGGCCGAGGCGTTTTTTCAATCGCTGACGTTGGGAGTGGGACAGTTCTGCACCAACCCCGGCATGGTGTTGCTTCCAAGGGGCAGCGAATCAGCATTTCTCAGCGCACTCCAAGAAAAAATCACCCAGGCTCCTGCCGGTGTGATGCTCAACGCAGGGATCTGTGAGGCCTATCAGCATAGCACTGCATCAGCCGCATCCCAAACCGGTGTGAGCCGCATCGTCAGCCAGCAACCAGCGGCGGAGGGTTGCGGTCTGCCGCAAGTGCTGGTGTGCGATGCTGCCACGTTTTTCCTCCATGAAGAGCTCACGGAGGAAATGTTCGGTCCTGCAAGTTTGCTGATCATCGGTAACCCGGAAGAACTGCTTGCCGTAGCGGAATCATTGGAAGGTCAACTCACCGCATCCATACACGGCACCGAACACGATTTCGCGCAGGCAGGACCGATGCTGGAAATTCTCGAACGCAAGGCCGGACGATTGATCTTCAATGGTTTTCCTACGGGAGTTGAAGTCTGTCATAGCATGGTTCACGGCGGTCCTTATCCCTCCACCTCCGATGGACGCAGCACCAGTGTGGGCACGATGGCCGCCAGCCGTTTCGCCCGCGCTGTGGCCTGGCAAAACACTCCTGACGATCTTTTACCGGATGAGTTGAAAGAAGCCAATCCTCTCGGAATCCCGCGGATGGTCGATGGAAAACATCGCTGATCTAACGCATTTCCGCGATCGCGGCCCTCACGGCCTTTTGAATTTCGTCACTGGCATAGCACGGTCCCGAACCAGGGCCACCGTAGAAATGCGTTTCCAACAAATTCAGATCGCCACCGCTGATGATGAACGTGGGATTGCCGCTATCTCCCACAATGAGATTGCGACGATACACTGGATCAAGTTGCGGGTGAAAGGAAAACGAAATCATCCGACCGCTCCAAGACTGGATTTGATGTATCGAAACGGTTTTGGTCTGATCGGTGATAAGCACGGCGCGCCCGGGTTTGACTTCAGACATCGGCGCAAACCGATAACGCTTGATGTTTCCGGGCACGGGCAAATTCAGTTTCCCAACCGCCACATCCGCCATCGGTGCAAGAGATCGGACATCGGTAATGTAGCGCTCCACCGGTTTGCCCTCGCGATCATGAAACATCACCGGAACGTTCGCCGGCCGGGTGTAGTGCGCGGCCATCACCACAAACTGATCTTCGATTAGTGTTGCGGTGCGACTGTCATTCCACGAGACACCCGTCATATCGAGCGGATAGGTCCAGTTGCGCTTCCACTTTGACAAGCCTTTGGGCTGATAATACGTGAACAATTCCCCCTTCTCCGGCGAAGCTGGCAATAACCCCAACTCACCTTTGCCGAGATCACCTGAGGACGAACAATCACTCAAAAGCATCAGCGGTAAGAACACGGAACAGGCCTGCCGCAAACCAGAAAAAAACTGTTTCATTGTGGAGCAAGGCTAGAGATTGACGCGAATTGCAGCAATGATTTTCCGAACAAAGTTGCATTTTCTCCCCTTGGCGAAGCGGGAAATCCATGGTAACCGTGGTCATGCCTGATCTGCCATTTCATTACCAAGACATCTACGCCACCGGTCCCGATACCACCGAATACGAGTTGTTGAGCAACGAGCATGTGAGCGTGGAACATTTTCATGGCAAGGACATGCTGGTGGTTCAACCGGAAGCTCTCACCTTGTTAGCTAAGGAAGCATTCAAGGCGATCAATTTCATGCTGCGTCCGGCCCACCTCGCACAAGTCGCCGCCATTCTTGATGATCCAACCGCCACCGAAAATGATCGCATGGTCGCGCTGATGATGCTGCGCAATGCGGAGATCGCATCCCATGGCATTTTGCCCTTCTGCCAGGACACCGGCACCGCTACCATCATGGGCAAAAAAGGCCAGCAGGTCTGGACTGGTTGCGACGACGCGGAGAAACTCTCACAGGGAGTCCACGCCACCTACACGCAGGAGAACCTGCGTTACTCGCAGACTTCGGCAGTCACGATGTATGAGGAGGTCAACACCAAGACCAACCTGCCCGCGCAGATCGATCTGTATGCCACCGAGGGTGATGCCTACAAATTCCTCTTCGTCAGCAAGGGCGGCGGCTCGGCGAACAAAACCTTTCTCTATCAGGAAACCAAAGCGCTGCTCAATCCGAAACGGCTCGTTGAGTTCTGCATCGAAAAAATGCGCTCGCTCGGCACCGCCGCTTGCCCACCCTATCACCTCGTGTTTGTCATCGGCGGCACCTCCGCAGAAGCTTGCTTGAAAACCGTGAAACTGGCTTCCACCAAATACCTCGACGCACTGCCCACCACAGGCAACGCCCACGGCCAGGCCTTCCGCGACGTGGAGCTCGAAAAAGAATTGTTAGAGTGCGCGCGCAATATCGGCATCGGCGCCCAGTTTGGTGGAAAATACTTCGCGCTCGATGTGCGTGTCGTACGACTCCCTCGCCACGGTGCTTCTTGTCCCGTTGGGATCGGCGTTTCTTGCTCCGCGGACCGACAAGCCAAAGCCAAGATCACCAAAGACGGCATCTTTCTCGAAAGGCTCGAAAAAAATCCCGGGCGCTTCATTCCTGCAGCCTATCGCGATTGGAAATTCAAGGGAGTGGAGATCAATCTCGATCTCGGCATGGAGCAAACCCTTGCCACCCTGAGCAAATATCCTGTGACGACTCCACTTTCACTCACCGGCACCATCATCGTAGCGCGCGATTCGGCTCACGCCAAAATGAAGGAATACCTTGAGGAGCACGGTGAGTTGCCCGATTACTTCAAAAACTATCCCATCTATTACGCAGGTCCCGCCAAGACGCCTGCAGGTATGGCGAGCGGATCGTTCGGCCCCACCACCGCTGGGCGCATGGATTCCTACGTCGATCTGTTCCAATCGCATGGTGGCTCCATGGTCATGCTGGCCAAGGGCAATCGCTCGCAACAGGTGACCGATGCTTGCAAGACACACGGTGGCTTCTACCTCGGTTCTGCCGGTGGTCCAGCCGCTTTATTGGCACAAAATCACATCCGTTCGCAGGCAGTCGTTGCTTACCCCGAGCTAGGCATGGAAGCGGTGTGGAAAATCACCGTCGAAAACTTCCCTGCCTTCATTCTCGTCGACAACAAAGGCAACGACTTCTTCCAGACCATCAATCAGTGCCCCGTAGGGCACTGACCGTGGCGGTGGCATCATGCCGCCAAACCCATCAAACGATCAAAAAAACGGCATAGCGCTAGGATAGCGCGGGCACGAAAGGAAGACTCGCTGCGGCCACCGCTTGGCCGTGGCGCTTGGTCTTTTCATCAGGAACGACCAGTTTGATGTTCAATTCCGGAAACTCCGCAGCAAGGACTTTTTCCGCCTCACGAATGATGATCGCACCGCCCTCGCCCGAAGTCACGCGACCGAGGATCAGAAGATTTTCGATATCATAAAAGTCCGCGTAATGAGCAATCGAGTAGCCGAAACAAACTCCGATGCTTTGGTAAATGTTCGCGGCGCGCTGATCGCCCGCTTTCATCGCATTCTGAACTTCCACCAGTTGTTCAGGAAAAGGCATCTTGCCAAAATCGAATCCGGCTGCAGGAGCAAGTCGTGCCACAGCTTGTTGAGAAAAATACAGTGCGCCACAACCGCGATCGCCCGACCACTCATCGAGTGGACCGTTTTCACGATAATCCACCGGTGCAAAAGCCAGCTCGTTCAACCATGGCTTGATGTGACCTTGTGCATCAACATATCCTGCGGCCTCGGAAGTTCCCATCGCCACTCCCAATACGGAATTCGCCTGCAAGCCCATCGATCCAGCCAGAGCGGTCACCTCTCCATCGTTCACCACTTCAAACGGAATACCATTCCATCGCTCGTTTTTTAACGTCGTGAAAATATGACGGACATGCTTTTCATAATCATCGGCGCTCACTCCACGAAATAGTGATGAGGCGCGGACTTGGTTATCCATGATGACACCCGCGGAACTACCTCCGATCGCATCCACTCGTGGCAAATGCGCCGCTGCCCGCACTAACGAATCGTGGATCCCTTCGATGTGATAGTTCGGATCGTGTTGGAAATACGGATCCCAGACCACTTCTTCGGAAAAAACGACTTCGCCGTCGATCAATGCCGCGCATTTGCGATCCGAGCCTCCAAGATCAAATCCGATGCGACAGCCCTTAAGATTGCGACCTAGGTTCATGGCCGCACCCTTCTCAGCAGGGAGATCCTCAAAAGCAACCGCATGCACCGTGATGGGTGAACCAAAGATCTTCGTGCCGATGAATTCCCTGTCGAACTGGCGCTCACCGTTTGCAGAATACTGCTCGGTGAGCATCGCTGCCACATCCGCGGCACCTGCCACATCGATCCGATTGCCCCCTTTCTGCCAGAGCAGAAACTTCACCAGACGCTCGATGTATTTTTGCGTCAATGCGCTGTATTGCGGGGAGTCGGGTAAAACTTTTCCTGACCAACGGAAGCAAGTTCCATCATCGCGGCTGAGAGCCAGTTCCACCAATCGACCGTCATGAGCGGCCAGCGCCTGATAGGCGCGGTTCCATAAAACGGCAGGAACGAATGCAGGATCGAGGACAGGCGAAAAACGCGGAGAAATGGTGAGGTGGCTCATGATGCGCGCAAAAAGTAACGCGCAATCTGTATTTTGTGAAGATACAAATTGCGCGTTACGCAGATTTTGACGAATCGATGATTACGCCTCTTTTTTCTCGCTCACCACTTGGAAATACGAAGCCCATGGCTCCTTGGCGCTGCTATCCCATGGCAGTCCGAGGTTTTGGCGAACATACTTGACCATGGCCTTGCGCACGCGCAGCTCGAGGAAGTCGGAGCTCATGTTGTAGTCCATCTTGAGAGCTGCCTTGGCTTCCTTGCTGAGGGACGAATTGGGCTTGAGTTTGAGAACCACAAATGTTTCCCACTCCACATCTGCGGGTGGCTCGTCAACATCTTTTCTTGACCATTTGCATTCCTCCATGCGCCCCAGAACGAAATCACGCCACTCTTGCTGTTCTGTATCCCAGCAACGTGCATGCCAGCGAGAACCATCGTATCCGAGAGCGCGAGGCATCAGCGTGCGGGTCTTGCGAGTGGAACTATTCACCGACACATAACGTGCTTCCACGGCCTCTTTGCGCAGCAGTGCCATCACCAGCACGCGCACCGCTCTGTCGTTGGCAACCCTTTGTGGCATCGCGACAATGTCCACCAAATCGCTCGTCTGTCCCGGATTCGCTTCCTCACGGACCGCCATGGCGGCGTGTCCCGGACTTTGCCCGAAAAGCAATGTCACGGCTTCCGTTAGACTCGGGCGATGCAGACGGCAGGAGAAACTCTCGCCTGCTTCATAACGCTTGCGGTTGGGATGGTAGATGACTCCGTTCCGGTTCAACTCAAGAAACCTTTGGATGTCGCCACTGGCCTGTGCTGCGGAAATACCAAAGCAATCGAGAAGATCACCACGGCGAACCCAGCCACGCCACCACAATAAAACCTCGATCATGCGAAGACGCTCGCGTGCCGCCCAATTTTCTTCATTCGTGAGATTACCCATAAGTGTCATTGTTTGTTGCGAGCCCATCCTACAACAAAATCAGAAAATGTCATCAAGATAATACATAAGCGTATTTATCAAGGCAATCGTATTAGTTGATGCATTATTGAAAGACGTTGTTATTCATGAATCATCCAATGTATATGAGCAAATGCAGATGGACCATATGATCATGCAAGCGCTAGTGATCGATTGAATAAAAAAGCCGACCCCATGAATGAGGTCGACTTCCAAGATTGATGGATCGGATTACTTCGAATCAGCAACAAAGCTGGCCTGTGTGGCACCTTTGGCGATTTTTTTGCTCTTGATCCAGCTCATTTGCGAACGCAGGCGCTCACCCACTTTTTCAATCGGATGAGCGGCTTCGGTCTTGCGGATGGCATTGAAATTTTTGTTACCATCGGCAAACTCCTTGGTCCACTCTTTAGCGAACTTGCCGTCCTCAATGGTCTTGAGCTGCTTGCGCATGCGCTCTTTGACCGACTTGTCGATGATCTTGGGTCCGACAGTTACATCACCGTATTCGGCAGTTTCGGAGATCGAGAATCGCATGCCGGCGATGCCTTGTTCATTCATCAAATCGACGATCAGTTTCAGTTCGTGCAAGCACTCGAAGTATGCCATTTCAGGTTGGTATCCTGCTTCGACAAGCACTTCGAACCCGGCTTTCACCAGAGCGGAGGCGCCGCCGCAAAGCACGCACTGTTCGCCAAAAAGGTCGGTCACGGTCTCTTCGCGGAAGTTCGTTTCAAACACACCAGCACGGGTGCAACCCACGCCGCGAGCCCATGCCAGGGCCGTCTCTTTGGCCTTGCCGGAAGCGTTGTTGTGCACTGCGATCAACCCGGGAACTCCCTTGCCGTTGACGAACTGCGAGCGCACCGTGTGCCCAGGGCCCTTGGGAGCCACCATGATCACGTCGATGTCCTTCGGCGGAGTAATGGTTTTGAAGTGAATGGCAAAGCCATGAGAGAACAACAGGGTTTTTCCTTTGCTGAGGTTCTTCTCGATGTCTTTCTGATAGACGGATGGCACCACGGTATCGGGCGTGGCCACGAAGATCACGTCAGCCGCCTTCACGGCATCCGCGGTTTCCATCACCTCGAAGCCGAGCTTCTTGGCAACAGCCCAGGATTTGGATTTTTTGTAGAGACCAATGATGACCTTCATGCCGCTGTCCTTCAGGTTGAGCGCGTGGGCGTGACCTTGGGAACCGAAGCCAATCACGGCAAGGGTCTTCTTTTTCAAGGGAGCAAGCGAGGCATCTTTGTTGGTATAAATTTTGGCAGCCATAATGTGTATTCGGGTGTCGGATCACGCCGTCCACTCACGACAGGAGAAACGGCGGGCGCGCAAACTGCCAAGAAATCAACGCTCCGTCAAGAAAATGCTCGCATAGTTTTGCCAGCGGAAAATTTCCCCACACAAGGCACACGACTTGCCTTAACACCTGCCACCCCACCGATCATGAAACCTTGCTTAAGATTTGCTGCAGCCTTCTGACTTTCACAAAATCTTTCACGCCGGGAGAAATTTCAGCGCCGGATGCAATGTCGATCGCGGCCGGATGCACCGTGGCAACAGCATCCGCCGCGTTCTCTGGCGTAATGCCTCCTGCCAACAGAATCGGCTTCGCCGGCATGCGTTTTTTGGCCTCGATCGCCAAAGACCAATCGAACGCAGCTCCAGTACCGCCGTAAACTCCCGGCGCAGCAGTATCGAGCAACAGAGCGTTCGCCCGATCATAATCGCGCAGGGAATCCAGATCACCCGCATCGCGGATTCCAAGCGCCTTGATGCAAGGAATACCACGATCCAGCAGGGATTCCATCTCAGCGGGGGGCTCGTCGCCGTGCAATTGTGCGACATCGATCCAGCCCTTCGTATGAAGCTCGGCAATAAAATCCACTCCAGCATTCACAAACACCCCCACCCGCAGGATGGAACAACGCACCTCGAGCAACCACGGCGCGGCTTCATCAGGATCGATAAACCGTTTCGACAAAGGCCAAAAATTGACTCCCATGGCGGAAACGCCTGCTTCTACTAGGGCCCGCGCGTCGGGCGCTTTTGTCACACCACAAATTTTCAATGAACAGTGATGGGGCGATAAAAACGATTCAAGTAAGTGGTCACATTGGGAACTCATGTCGTGCCCCACGCTTGCACGACCTAGGCCGAATGCAAGCGGGAAAGAACCGACCGCAGCGAAATTCCACATTGCAGGAAATCACATCAGCGATAGGTTGTGTCCTTTTTATGCCAACGCAGCTTTTTCCATCGCCACTTCCCCCTGCCACCCGAGCCGATTCGCTGCATCAACTGCAAGCCTTCGCCCGCCGCGCCCACCGCTACGGCAGGGAGCGAAATTTTGTCGTCGCCGATCACGTCAACGTATCGCGCCTCTCCGCCGCGATCCAGCATCGACTCATCAGCCAAAACGAAGTCATGGAATCGATATTGCAGCATCACCCACTGGCCTCGGTGGAGAAATTCGTGCAGGAAGTGCTATGGCGCAGCTACTGGAAAGGCTGGCTGGAAATGAGGCCTGCCGTATGGGACAACTATCTAGATGAAGTAGCGCGTGGCACGGATGCAGAAATCGAGAGAGCCGAGCAAATCGCCACGTGCCATAGTGGCTGTGCGGTGATGGATGATTTTGCCCGGGAATTGATCGAAACCGGCTATCTCCACAACCACGCGCGAATGTGGTGGGCCTCGTTCTGGATCCATCAACAAAAACTTCCGTGGGTGCTGGGTGCCCGGCATTTTATGAATCACTTGCTCGATGCCGATGCCGCCAGCAACACTCTCAGTTGGCGTTGGGTGGCAGGACTTCATACCGCAGGAAAAACCTACCTCGTCCGCCGCGATAACATCGAGCACTACCACTATGCTCCACGAGCCACTGGTATGGAAATGCTGGAAAACACCAAGGCTTCCGAGATCAGGGAGTCCGCCTCAGCCCCTCTCCTGCCCTATCAGGCCTTACCGTCGAACTGCCCGCCCCATGACAAGAGAACGGCCCTGCTCTTGCACGCGGAGGACTTATCGGTAGAAACCACGGGACTATCCGATCTCAGGCCCGAGGTCCTAGGAATTTATCGTCACCACGAGGAATCATCATCATCCCTACGGCAAGAGTGGCGCAACATTGCCTTCGCCGACGCCACCCGCCGTGCCGAGGCCCATTTCGGTCGCGCTGTCGTTTCGCTCTCGTCCGTCCCGAACATCGTGGCATGGTTGATCGAACAGAGGATCGAACGCATGGTCATGATGCAACCCATGGTCGGTCCATTGCGAGACGCCCTCACGACGTTGCCAGAGACGCTCAGCGAGAAAGGCATCCAACTTCTGTGCATACGGCGCGAAGAAGACAACCGCTTTTTCCCTCATGCGACCGGCGGATTCTTCACTTTTTGGAAAAAAGCCAGTCGTCGCCTCACCTCATAAAAAAAGGGCGACCCGCTTGGGCCGCCCTGAATCTGTGATCCTTGGAGTTCGTCGATTACTTCGCGGATTCTTCCACGCTGAGCGGACGATAACCACCAATTGCTTTGAAGTAGAACAGCAACAACAGATAAATCACACCCATGCCGCAGGGCAGTAGGGCGTCATATCGAAGAGTTTTTCGGCTACCGCTGATTTCGGCATCCACCATAGCTTGTTGCTCAGCGGTGCGTTTTTCCTTCTCCATCTCTTTGGCAGCGGCAACTTTTTTGCCGTCGAGCGCTTTGATCTCATCAAATCCGAGCCATTTGCTGGATTTTTCGGCTTGATTGGCCTCAAGAACGGCCTGATTGCCACTTTCTACCATACTTTCGGCGGTGAAACGGTCTTTGGCGTAACCCAGACCTGGGCCACCCAACTGTCCAACGGAAAGCATACCGATGCCGCCCATGATGGACATCGCCACGGCACCGGTGCGAGGGAATCGGTCACCCACCACAGCGAGCATGGTCGGCCAGAAGAAGGTTTTACCGATGCTGTAAACGAACATCGCAGCAAATGCAGCAGCCACACCGGAAGCGCCAGCGGCAAGATACAAACCGGCGATCGCGAACAGAGCGCACACAAAGAGAATGGCCACGGGAGAAAGCTTGAGTTTGCTCTCGATCCAATGTGAGCAGAACCGCAGGCCGAACATCATCGAACTCGCGAAGATGAAGAGAATCTTGCCAAGGCTCGGTGTGAGGATGGTGCCGTTGATATTTTCAATCCACGAGTCGGTACCCAGCTCCAAGGAACCAAGAATGCCGTGAGCGATAAACAACACGAAGAGCAGCCAGTGACCGATCGCAAATTTGGTGATCACGGCAACCCACAGCACAAAGCCCGCACCCACGGCGATGGAAATGGTATTCCATGCTTTGCTTACAAAGAATTCCGAACCGGTCAGACCGGCGAGAATGTTACCGCCGAGAGCATCGCGAGTAAACAGATAGAGCAGTAGGCCGGCGACGCTGGCACCGAGGATGCCGACGTCTTTCATCATCTCACCAAGAGAAAAGCCTTTGCTGGAAGCCTCCGATTTCGGGAAGCTCTGGCCAAAGAACATGAAGCCGTAAATGAACGTTGGCACCAGATAAAGGCCCAACTGAGCCTTCCAGCTCCACTGATTGCCCACCAACAAAGTGATCACGGCACCGAGGATCATGCCCGCAGGCCAGCTGGCGTGAAGGATGTTCAGGTAGTGCGTGCGGTTCTGGGGGAACAATGTTGCCACCAGTGGGTTTGCCACCGCTTCGAGAGTTCCATTGGCAAGAGCGAAAATAAACGTGCCGGAAAACAACAGCAAGAATGCCGTCTGCTGGGCCATTCCTGACGAAGGCATCAGAGTCACCACGGCCGAAAGCACGTGAAGCAAAAATGCCGCGATCACCAACTTGCCGTATCCGATCTTATCGACGATCATACCGCCAATGATGATACCGAAGCAGAACCCGGAAAAACCGGCACCGCCGATCAATCCGTTTTGCAGGTTAGTGAAACCGAATTCGGCCGCCCATGCTGCATTGATGCCGTTGCGAATGGCAAATCCGACGCCTGCGGCGAGAATCGCCATAAATCCCGCCCATAGCAATCGCTTTGCGTTGGACGCCGTCATTGTATCATGTGAATTACTCATGTGTTCGTGTGTTTTTTCCGTGGGGGGCCGAACTCCTACGCAATTGTGAACCAGATGACAAGAATTCATTGCGTCAAGGTGGGAAAATTCTTTTCCTCGATGGAATTCACAAAAAACACAATCATGATTCCATTTAATAACAATTGACAGTCAAACGCTTATCGAGCTTGTGAAATTTTTCACAAATAAAACTTGTCAATCTTACGGAAATTCGAATAAACCTGCGCGCCCGCACTCTTTTTCTCATGCGCAAGTATTTCTTTTCTCTTTTCGCTTTATTGTTGACCTCTCAATCCGCAAAGGCGACTGGCGCTGGACACGACCACCTGCCCGTTCATGCAGAGGAACTTTTTCGACTGGGTCCGATCGCAATCAGCAACTCGATGCTCATGATCTGGATCGTGGCAGCAGTTCTGATTTTGGTAGCCCAGTTGGCCACGCGCAAAATCACCTTGATTCCGTCGGGCCTGCAAAACTTCGTCGAATGGCTTGTCGAGAGCCTCTACAATTTTCTCGAAGGAATTCTCGGCACCCATCTGGTGAAAAAAACATTCTGGTTCTTCGGCACCATTTTCGTGCTGATTCTGTTCACGAACTGGTTCGGCTTGATCCCCGGCGTGGGCACCATCGGACAATTCAACCCCGAAGGCTTCGGTGGTGACAGCCACGATACCTTCCGCCCCTTCCTGCGCGGAGGTAACGCCGACTTGAACATGACCCTGGCGATGTCGATCTCCTTCGCTCTTCTATGGTTCTACTGGGCCATCAGCGAAAACGGTCTCGTGGGCTTCTTCAAACACATCTTCGCCCCCAAGGGCAAGTTCTCCGGCATCATGGCCGTGATGATGCTCGTGGTCTTCGGCTTTGTCGGTCTCCTTGAGCTGGTTTCGATCATTTTCCGCCCCGTCGCTCTCTCCTTCCGTCTTTTCGGCAACATCTTCGCCGGAGAAACCACCCTGGAAACCATGACTGCCATCACAGGCCAATGGTATACCGCCTGGCTACCACCACTCCCCTTCTACTTCATGGAGTTGCTGGTCGGCCTCATTCAGGCGCTCGTTTTCATGTTGCTCACTGCCGTGTTCCTGAAGCTCATTTGCGAGCATCATGAGGAAGAAGGTCACGAGCATCACTAATCCTTTCCCGTTTTGACCATGGAATGAACCGTGGGAAACGGAAAACCAACAACAACCATACTAAACTACTATGTCCACACTTCCTATCTTGGCTGAATTGTCCGGCAACTTCCACGTTGCTCTTGCTGCTATTGGTGCTGCTATCGGCATCGGTCTTCTCGGCTCGAAAGCCGCCGAAGCAACCGGCCGCAACCCAGGCGCTGCAGGCAACATCCTCACACTCTCGATCATCTTGGCCGCTCTGATCGAAGGTATCGTGTTCTTCGCGATCTTCCTTGCCAAGTAATTGCCTTCTCGGGAGCACCCTGCGGGGTGCTCCCCTTTCATCCTTTCGCTCGATAAGAGCCACACCCTTTCTTGCTGTTTCCCTTCTTCTTACCATCGCACACTCTCTTTTTTATTCCGATCTTATGTTCACGCCACTGACCCTACTCGCCACCACCGCTGCCGCACCGGCCCAGGACGCAGGCATCGCCGGAACCGTCAAGGAGATTGCCACCAATTTCAAAATTCTTCCCGAGCTCTTTATTCCCCAGGTCATCAGTTTCCTGCTGGTCGCCGTATTGCTGAAGAAATTTGCTTTCGGTCCTGTGCAAGCGATGCTGGAGCAGAGGAAGCAACGCATTGCCGATGGAGAAGCAAAGCTGAAGCAGATCGAAAAACAACTCGCCGAGTCTGCACAGCACACGGCTGATGTTATTGCGAAGGCCAACGCCGATGCAAAACGGATGATCGATGAAGCGAAAGCCAGCGCTTCCACGCTGACCGAACAAAAAGCCCAAGAGGCGATCGCTTCCGCACAAAACATCATCGCCAAGGCCGAGGCCGCGGCCCAAGCCGAGCGCGCTCAAATTGCCGCTGACCTCAAACGCGAATTCGGTCGTCTGGTCGCCAGCACCGCGCAAAACGCCACAGGCGGCAAACTCACCGCCGATCAGCAGCGCGCTATCAACGAGGAATCACTCGCCAAGGTTCAAGCCTAACTCTTTTCTGATTCATGAAAGTTTCCAAAGTCGCCAAAACTTCCGCCAACCGCATTTTCCGCCTTTGCATGGCCGGTGGTTCTCTGAACGAGAGCCTCATGCGCAGTGCGATCCAGAAACTGGTCAGCACCAAACCCCGCGACTATCAAGCCATTCTCGTAACCCTCAAGCGACTTGTGCGTCTTGAAATGGAACGCAAACAGGTCACCGTCGAGAGCGCTGCTCCCCTCGATCTCGAAGAGCGCAATCGCGCAGCCGATTATGTCGTCGCTCAATACGGCAAGGACCTAACCTTTACCTACAAAGTCACCCCCGAGCTTCTCGGTGGTCTGCGCATTCAGGTCGGCAACGACGTCCTCGACGGCTCCGTCCAGGGTCGCATCAACCGCCTCGCCAAAGCATTTTAATTTCCCACCCTTCACTCTCCACCACTCACACTTCACTATTCTATGAGCACCATCCTGCAAGAACTCGAAAAAGAGATCGCCAACATTTCTTCCTCCATCGACAAAACCAACGTTGGCATCGTCCGTGAAATCGGCGACGGCGTCGCTCGCGTCGAAGGCCTTTCCGACGTGATGCTCAACGAGATGATCTCGTTTCCGGGCGGCGTGACCGGTCTGGCGATGAACCTGGAAGAAGGTTCCGTCGGTGTCGTGTTGCTCGGCAACTACACCGCCATCAAAGAAGGTGACCAATGCTCCACCACAGGCAAGCTGCTCTCGATCCCCGTTGGCGAAGCACTCCTCGGTCGCGTTGTGAACACTCTTGGCGAACCTCAGGACGGCAAAGGTGAAATTGCTGCCTCCGCTTCGTATCCACTCGAAAAGATCGCTCCCGGCATCATCAAACGGAAGTCGGTTTCGGTTCCTGTGCAAACGGGTATCATGGCCATCGACGCAATGATTCCGATCGGTCGTGGTCAGCGTGAGTTGATCATTGGCGACCGCGCTACCGGCAAGACCACCATCGCCGTGGACACCATCATTTCCCAAGCCAAACAAAACAAGGCTGCTGAGCAAGGCAAATTGCAGAATCACAAGCCACTGTATTGCATCTACGTCGTGATCGGCCAAAAGCTCTCGAACGTGGCGCGTATCATCAAGACCCTCGAAGACTCGGGCGCGATGGAATACACCACCATCGTCACCGCATCGGCTTCCGACTCCGCCGCGATGCAATATCTGGCCCCGTATGCCGGTTGCGCCATCGCCGAATACCTCATGGACAAAGGGCAGGACTGCTTGATCGTGTTCGATGACCTTTCCAAACACGCTGTCGCCTACCGTCAGGTGTCACTGATTCTCAAGCGTCCTTCCGGTCGCGAGGCCTATCCTGGTGACGTGTTCTACCTCCACAGCCGCTTGCTCGAGCGCTCCGCCCGTCTGTCTGACAATGCCGGTGGCGGTTCATTAACCGCACTGCCCATCATTGAAACCCAAGCTGGCGACGTTTCCGCTTACATTCCTACCAACGTGATTTCCATCACCGACGGCCAGATCTATCTGGAGACCGACCTTTTCTACCAAGGCATTCGTCCCGCCATCTCGGTGGGTCTCTCGGTGTCGCGTGTGGGTTCCGCCGCGCAGACCAAGACCATCAAATCGGTGGCCGGCACAACGAAACTCGATCTCGCTCAGTTCCGCGAACTGCAAGCCTTCGCCCAGTTCGGCTCCGACCTCGATGCCTCCACCAAGAAGAAACTCGATCGCGGCGCCCGCATCGTGGAGCTCTTCAAGCAAAACCAATACAACCCTCTTAGCATGGAAATGGAGTCGGTTCTCCTGTTCGCCATGCAGAACGGCTACTTCGATGACGTCCCCGTCAACAAAGTGCGCGAGTTCCAATCTGCTCTGGGTGAATTCTTCGAAACCCGCAAGGCTGATGTGCTTGACAACATTCGCAACAACAAACCCGACCTGAAAAAGGATGCGAATGCGGTCGCCGCGGTCAAACAAGCCATCGAAGACTTCAAAACTTCCTGGAAATAACCCCGTCCGGTTTCTGGATCCTTAAATCTTATCTCTATCGAAAATGGCCAACCTTCGCGACATTCGCCGACGCATCAAATCAGTCAAGAACACCGCCCAAATCACCCGCGCGATGCAGCTTGTGGCTGCGGCGAAGATGAAGAAGGCGCAAGATCAGGCTGTGGCCGGCCGCGACTACGCCAACCAACTCAACCAAGTCCTTGTCAATCTCAAGGACAATGTTGAGGAGGAAAGCCATCCCCTACTCCAAAGTCGCGAAGGCAAACGCGAACTGATGTTGGTGGTTTCTACCGATAAAGGGCTCTGCGGAGCGCTCAACACCAACTTGCTGAAAAAAGTACGCAGCGAGAGCGGTTCGGAAACTCACTACGTCACCGTCGGCCGCAAACTGCGTGGCATTCTCAGCAAGATGGGCAAGGAAATGCTTGCTGACTTCGAAGTCAAGGACCCTGTGCCCTTTTCCGAGGCCCGACCGATTTCCCGTTTGCTCACCAAGCAGTTTCTCGATGGGCACTACGACAAGATTTCCATCGCTTTCAACAACTTCGTGACGGTGATGAATCAGGAACCGACCATCATACAATTGCTGCCTCTCAGCAGCGAAAAAGTTGGCGAAAAGCAGGCCTACGAAAGCGCTAGCACAAAAGTGTCAGAAACTGATAAAGCCGCTGCACTGAACAAGGATTACCAGTTCGAGCCATCACCAATGCAGGTTCTGGACACTCTACTGCCCCTCTACATCAACTTTCAGGTGTATCAAACCCTCGTCGAGGCCCGCGCATCCGAACACAGCGCACGGATGGTGGCCATGAAGGCAGCTACGGACAACGCCAAAAAATTCATCAAGGAACTCACTCTGGAGTATAACAAAGCCCGTCAGGCCGCGATCACCTCCGAACTCCTGGAAATCACCACCGCCATGAAGGCAATGGAATAGAAAGTTACCAGTGAGCAATGATCCGTGATCAATGCTCACACGTTGAACCCTCACAAGAATTCAAATCGTCAATTTAACAAACTGATCACTTCACACTTCTCACTTCCCACTTAAAAATTATGAGCAACCAAGGAACCATCGTCCAAGTCATCGGCGCCGTTGTCGATGCCGACTTCTCTCAAGCAAGCAGCCTTCCTGCGATCTTCAACGCGCTTGAAGTTCGTTACAACGCGAATGGCGTCGAGACAACACTTGTTCTGGAAGTGCAACAACACCTCGGCGATGGCTGGGTGCGCGCCGTTGCCATGTCCTCGACCGATGGTCTCAAGCGCGGTCTGACCATCGTTGACACCGGAGCGCCGATCTCCGTGCCCGTCGGCAAGCAGATTCTCGGTCGTATCTTCAACGTGACCGGTGATCTGGTGGACGAAAACCGTCCGCTGGAAAATGCCGCTCTGCGCTCCCCGATTCACCGCTCCGCGCCGACGCTCACCGAGCAAAGCGCCAATACCGAGATTCTGGTAACAGGCATCAAAGTAATCGACCTCATCTGCCCGCTGCTCAAAGGGGGCAAGGGTGGTATGTTCGGTGGTGCCGGTGTGGGTAAAACCGTGGTGATCATGGAATTGATCAACAACATCGCCAAAGCACACGGTGGTTTCTCCGTGTTTGCTGGTGTGGGTGAGCGGACTCGTGAAGGTAATGACCTTTACTGGGAAATGATCGAGTCCGGCGTTATTGCCACCGAAAAGGACGAGAACGGTCACGTCAAGGTTTCGCCAGAAGGCACTCCGATCCTCACCGAAGGCTCAAAAGTGGCCCTTTGCTACGGTCAGATGAACGAGCCTCCAGGTGCCCGTCTGCGCGTCGCTCTTTCCGCCCTGACCATGGCCGAGCATTTCCGCGATGAAGACAATCAGGACGTGCTGCTCTTCGTGGACAACGTGTTCCGTTTCTCCCAAGCCGGTTCAGAAGTGTCCGCTCTGCTCGGACGCACGCCCTCTGCCGTGGGTTACCAGCCGACCCTTTCCGAGGAGATGGCCACACTGCAAGAGCGGATTACCTCCACCAACAAAGGATCGATCACTTCCATCCAGGCCGTTTACGTTCCTGCCGACGACTTGACCGACCCCGCTCCCGCCAACACCTTCGCTCACCTTGACGCCACCGTGGTGCTGGAGCGTTCCTTGGCGGAACAAGCCTTGTTCCCTGCTGTGGATCCCCTCGCCTCGACCTCCAAAGCTCTTGCTCCCGAGGTCGTTGGTGCCGAACATTACCGCGTGGCTCGCGGCGTGCAGCAGGTTCTTCAGCGCTACAAAGACCTTCAGGACATCATCGCGATTCTGGGTATGGACGAGTTGTCCGATGAGGACAAACTCACCGTGTTCCGCGCCCGTAAATTGCAGCGTTTCTTGACCCAGCCCTTCCACGTGGCAGAAATTTTCACCAACGTGCCAGGCGCACTCGTGTCTCTCGAAGACACCGTCAAGGGCTTCGGCGAAATTCTTGATGGCAAGTGGGACGATGTGCCGGAAGGCAACTTCTACATGCGCGGCGGTATCGACACCGTATCCCGCAGCTAACATCCGCTTCTGCTTTTCAGCGCCTCAACACTTCAGCCAATTCCAACAATGCCGTTACATTTAGAGATCGTTACACCGGAGAAAAAGGTATTTTCTGATACCGTTGCCAACGTCTATCTTCCAGGAGCCGATGGTGAATTGGGCATTTTGCCGGTGCACAGCTCGCTGGTGACGGCCTTGGCTCCCGGTGAACTGCGCTACGAAAAAGACGGATCTGTCACATCGCTGGCCGTAGGCAGTGGCTTCGCGGAGGTAACGCAGGAGAAAGTGAGCATCCTCACGGACATGGCACTCGGTGATCATCAAATCGACGAAGCGATGGCGGAGGAGGCCATGCAGCGTGCTGAGAAACAATTGCAATCCATGGACCACAGCGTGGATGCCGAAGAGGTTGCCCACCTTCAGGCTTTGATCGCCAAGTCCCTGGCTCAGCTGAAACTCAAGCGCCGCCCACGCTAACTCCGTCGAGAACTCCCTCAGTGGGACATCCATTGTAACGACGCACAGATCGCCGCTCGATGAGCGGCGATTCTTTTTTCCAACGGTGCCGCACAACTGGGCGTCTCGAAGGTGAACGAAAGCGGGCAACCTCTTTTCGCGAGAAAGATCGCCTCGGGCCAGGAATCGGGGAAATCCGCTTGCGGTTCATGATGAATCCAACCCAGCTCCCGCACCACATGATCATCAATCATGCGGTTTTGTTCGATAGGGCAACATCCTTTCACCGCATCCAATATCCCTCGGGCACGCTGCGGTTGATCAACTCCAAGACTGATTTCGTAGAAATAAAATCCTTCGGTTTCCCAGTCCTCATGGAGACTCAAAAACAAATCCGGTATGCGTTGCCTTTCCAACCATGCAGCATGCGACCTCGCTTCGTCGGATTGTTGGACAAAGTAGTCGCGATTCAGATCCAGTCCGTTCTGATTGTATCGCGATTGTGTGGACACTCCCGCGGGATTCAGCACCGGACAGATCAACCAATTGAATCGACCAAGATCTTCATGACGCAAAAACGATTCGATGGCTAGCGGACCCGCAGGTTCATCGCCATGAATACCAGACGAGAGATAGACCGTAGGACCTCCGTGCCCAGCGTCACGGGACCAGGCTACGATGTCCCCCCCTGGCGTGGAGACGATGACTTCTCTCTGAAAGCCCAGAGAAAACAACAGCTCCTCCGTCGATTTTTCATAATGTGCTAAGTCGATTCGATCAGAACAAGTTCTCATAACATCCTTGAGATCATTCATTGGTTTCAGACAGATGCAACCTGAGGATTCGCATGATTTCCGCAGAAACTTCAGGTAACCGTGTGCAGCCATGATGTCCGCTCACAACGCATTCCGAACTTGCCTGCGCCACATGTGAACTCCAATAGGCGACAACCCCATCGCTCGTGTCCTTCAGTTCGCGTTTTTCCTGACGTCGGGCAATGATCGAGTGACTTGGCACCTGCATCGGCAGGTGTTGCAGTGACGTCAAAATCGGATGCTGCGGCGACAATGTCTGCACACTGCGACAGCCCATGTTGCTGAACCGGTGAAGAGCAGGATGCAAGGCATGATGGGCGTTGATACGGATATCCATCGTCACCGCATCCAAAGTGCTGGCTGGATTGACCAACATCCCCAGCGCTCTTACAACAGGAATCTGCGCGATCGAGCTTCCCTGATGCGGTGATGCGACAAATACGACTCGTTTGACAAAATCGACTGGTTTGAAAACCATCGATTCACGGATGAGATTTTTGGTGACAGGCTTCAAATCGAGCCAGTCCAGAGGCTGGGTGAAAAATGCTCGATAGATTTCATCGCGGCTATCGATCGTCTGCATGCGGCTGAGCAAACCTCCCATGCTATGCCCGACAAGCACCATACGATTCATCCTTGGATTTTGATGTCGCGGATCGTAATGACCACGCGCTACGGAAAGCATACGACGCAATTTCGCGGCTGAGGCATAGACAGGCAGTCCCGTGGGATACAGAAAATACCAGCATTGATACTTTTTCCTCAAAACAGGATCGCGAAGGACCTCATTCATCGCATTTTGCCAAACATGGGGATCGCTTTTGAGTCCATGCACAAAAACCACGGGGATTTTTTGCGGATCATAGACATCAGGAAGATAAATTCCCGTGTTTTCCAAATAGCGGTCGGAATTGATCAACCCGTGAAATGCGATTCTTTCCAGAAGTTTTCCTTGCAGACTGCGATGCAGAGGAGTGCTCAGATCGTAAGCCAGTGCATGTTTTTCGCCTCCCAAAACAGCATATTCCTGATGGCGTGTGTGGTAAAAGCGCAGCACCAATCGCCCAGAAGAATCCATATCCAGCACAGCGGTGGCAGGCAGATGACGTCCGTTCAGCGGGAAAAGTTTTTTTCCCGAGGCTTTCTCCGCACGATATTTTTGGCTCATGACCACAGGAATGCCCAGGCCCTTTTGTTGAGCCATCCCCTGCACCTGCTCGGCACCCTCGGGATGACGAATGATCTCAATGTCGTCAAAATCGCAGGGATCCAGTTGCTTCAGCTCATCAGAACCAGAGTCGATCGTGATCGTATGTTCACCAACCATGATGTCACCGTGAAGCATCGCGGGCACGTGGCCGCGCAGCACCTCATCCAACAATTCCAGCAACCATCGATTGTATTGATCCATCGAACCCACCGTGCGATTGGCCGATGCGTTGGCTATCACCCGCGCCAAACTCATCTGGCAAACCTCGCCAACAGGAGTAACACGAGGGGAATCATGCCAATGACAGGAAGAAAGGCCAAGCACGCCCCATGCGGTAAATACCGACATCGCAGCAATCGCATTCCATCTGCCATTCATCCATTCCGACATCACATCAACAATCCATGGTCGATCGCATGGCGACGACCGCAAGAGCGTAATCCGAACGCGGAGAATGATCCAGAGATAACTCAGACATCAGGCTGATCAAATTTCCTCGATCCTGGCCCGTATGAATGTCATGATCACCCCATGACAAAACCATTCACGGTATTTTCCCCCAGCCACCTGGCAGCCGTAGCCGTAGGATGTTTTCTACTTGTCATCCTTCTTCTTTCCGCGCGCCGATCGCCAAGCGTGGGACAACCATTGACCCGATCGGTTCTCGCGTTTTTTTGCCTCACGGCCTACGGATATTCCCAATACGCTTGGAGCACCTGCTCACACCCCTTGGACCTGGACAACGCCTTGCCTTTTCATCTTTGCGATATCGCGGCATTTCTCGCGGGATACTCCTTGCTCAGTCGAAAACCGTGGGCGCAAACGCTGACCTACTACTGGGGACTCGCCGCCACCATGCAGGCCCTGATCACACCTGCTCTGATGTATGATTTTCCCCATTACACGTTTTTTTCGTTTTTTCTCCATCACTTTGCGATCGTTGGAGCCGCATTTTTCATTCCTCTGTGTGATGGATGGAAACCCTCTCATCCCTGGTGGAGCAGCCCACTCAAGGCTTTTGCATGTGTGAATGTCTACCTTATCGTTGCAGGAATCCTCAACTTCGCGCTTGGTACGAATTTCGGATTTGTCGCGCATCCACCGGAAAACCCCAGCCTGATCGACCACTTGGGACCCTGGCCGGTGTATCTCCTCTGGTTCGAGGTGATTGCCTGGATTCTTTTTGTTTTGCTGACGATTCCCCTGCTCAGGAAAAATCCGCGCACTGGCGGAATCGTGGGTTGAATTTTTTCTCAAAGCACACGATGCTACCGCGCGCATGGCCTCACCTACTACCAGACCTGTTGGAAAAAAAGTTTTGCTTATGGGCACTTGCCTGTGTGATGCGTTTTTCGATGATGTCGCACGCGCCACCGTCGAGGTTCTGGAGCATCTGGGAGTCGAGGTGGTTTTCCCTGAAAACCAAACATGCTGCGGGCAACCGGCATTCAACTCGGGTGACTGGAATGCTTCACGCAAAGTGGCGCTCCATACCGCGTCTGTTTTCGCGGGTGATCTTCCCGTCATTGTGCCATCGGGATCCTGCGCGGCAATGAACTTTCATGGCAACAAACTTCAATTCGAAGAGTGCCCTGAGCCCAGTATCGATTCTCTGGCTCAGCGCACATGGGAAATCATGGATTTTCTGGTTCATGGCCTGGGTGTTACCCAATGGCCCGGAAAGTTGGAACAGCCGACCAAAATCGCCTTCCACCGCTCCTGCCATTCGCGTGGAACCTGCTCCGGAGAATCAACCCGCACTCTGTTGTCCTCGATTGAGAACGTCACCTTGCTTCCCTTTGGCCAAAGTGAGCAATGCTGCGGATTCGGAGGTACATTCTCCGTCACGTTTCCGCACATCTCCGGTAAGATGGGCACTCTCAAGCTTGACAACATCCTTGAAGAAAAGCCCGACCTTCTCATCAGCGGCGACATGTCTTGCCTGATGCACCTCTCCGGTCTTGCCACAACGCAAGGACGGCCTGTTCCCATCAAACACGCCATTCAGGTCCTGCGCGATACGATCCTGCTTTGATCCTCGTTCACTTCACACCCGATTTCTCATTCCATGTTTCAATCTCTTGCCGACTCCCTCGACAAAACCTTCCGCAACCTGCGTGGTGTAGGAAAAATTTCCGAGTCCAATATCAGCGATGCGCTGCGTGAAATCCGTCTCGCTCTGCTCGAGGCCGATGTGGAGTTCTCCGTGGCACGCGATTTCATCAATCGCATCAAGGAGAAAGCCCAAGGTGTGGAAGTTCTGAAATCCGTCAAACCCGGTGAACAAATCGTCAAAATTTTCCACGATGAATTGGCTTCCCTCCTGGGAGGCGACAGTGCGCCACTCGATCTGAATCCGCCTGCCCGCATCCTCCTTTGCGGACTCAACGGTGCCGGCAAAACAACCACGGCAGCGAAATTGGCCTATCGACTCAAGAAAGAGGGACGCCGTCCCCTGTTGGTAGCGATCGACCTTTATCGTCCGGCTGCCATCGAGCAACTCGCCATGCTCGCGAAACAGGCCGACGTTCCTTGTTACACACCTTCTTCAGGGGAAAACGACCTCGTCAAAGTGGCCAAGGACGCCTTGAAATGGGCGGAAACGCAGGATCACAGCGTAATGATCTTCGATACAGCAGGACGCCAAGAGCTGGATGACGCCCTGATTCTGGAACTGAAAAAACTCCACCAATTCCTCAGCCCGAGAGAAACTTTGTTGGTAGCTGATGCGGCAGCAGGACAACAAGCCGTGTCTGTGGCGACCCATTTCAATGAAGCAGTCGGCTTGACTGGCATTATTCTCACGAAGCTCGACGGCGATGCCCGCGGCGGTGCCGCCCTCTCCATGCGGGCCGTCACCGGCAAGCCGATCAAATACATCGGTGAGGGAGAAAAGATCGATCAACTCGGTGAATTTCACCCTGTGCGCATGGCCGACCGCATTCTGGGCATGGGTGACATTGTTGGCATGGTGGAGAAAGTCGCCGACAAAATCAATGAGGCTGATGCCATGCGCAGCGCCCAACGGATGGCGGAAGGAAAATTTGACTTCACCGATTTCCTCGATCAGATGAAAATGATCCAGAACATGGGTCCGCTCGAAGGTTTGCTGGGCTTATTACCAGGCTTCAGCAAAATCAAAAAACAATTGCCCACCAATGCCTTCGACGGAAAGAAAATGAAGCGCACAGAAGCGATTGTCCTGAGCATGACTCTTGATGAACGTCGGCGCCCGGAAATCATTCGTGGCACCCGACGCAAACGCATTGCGAATGGCTCGGGCACCAGCTTGCAAGAAGTCAACACGCTGCTCAAACAATTCGGACAAATGCGTGAAATGATGCGTTCCCCCCACAAGATGAAAAACATGATGAAGGCCATGTCGGGTGGAGCGGAAAGCATGGGGGATCTCGGGAACATCATGCGCGGGTTCGGCAAAAAATGACATTTTTCGCCATAAAAAAGAACTTGCATCGCTTGTTTTCATCACTTACCCAAGTCCTGCCATGAATCGAAAGAATTTCCTTCTCATCTTCATTGCTGCGGCAAGCGTCCTTTATCCATCCTGTGCATCAGATGCATCATCTCGTGCCTTGGGCTCATCGTCCCGGGAAAACTGGAAGGTCGATACCGTGCAACATGGCAAGGCATCCTGGTATTCCGTCAAAACCAATTCGGGCACGAGGACGGCAAGCGGAGAAAGATTGTCGAACGAGGCGGCTACCGCCGCACACAAAACACTCCCCATGGGAACGCGCGTGCGGGTGACCAACATGACGAATGGCAAATCGGAAATCGTTCGGATCACCGATCGCGGTCCCTACACGAAGGGAAGGATCATTGATGTGACCGTCGGTTGCGCTGAACGACTGGGCTTTTATTCACGTGGCGTGGTTCCGGTTAAGGTGGAAGTGCTCCATCGCTGAGTTGATTCCCTGTCGACGTCCTGCGTCTTTCTTGACGTATTGACTCAGGAGTTTCGACACTTACCGCCCCGCATATCATGCTGACAACGTCCATGATTTGAGCCCTCGGCGCATAAGCCACCAATGATTAGTGGAAAGTCTCATTCTGCATTCTTATCCCAACAAAGGGATATGGCTGGCAAATGCATCACCCAAGCCAACACCATGGGGATGCTCCAGTCGATTCGCTCTTGCAAGAGCCACCTGCTATCGAAACCCAAAAAGCGCAATCTTTGAATCAAAAACAAGGTGCACAGAGCATACATTGCGAGAAAAACCGCATTTTAATTTCATGAATTATAAAATTGTTGCGATTTTGTTCAGAAAAACTCGATTTTTGATTGCTTTTTACGAAAAATAACTCCACTTTATCGCTCCCACCCACATTTTCAATCATCATGGCAAATCAAGAACCAATGGACGGTGCCCAGGCACTCATCAAAACGCTCGATGAATTAGGCATCGAGTATGTATTCGGCTACTCAGGAGGTGCTGCGCTCCCCATCTTTGACGCTTTGGAGACTGTCAAGACCAACATGAAGTTTGTATTGGTTCGTCATGAACAAGGCGCTGTTCACATGGCCGATGGTTATGCACGTGCCACTGGTAAACCCGCTTGCGTGTTGGTAACATCGGGACCAGGGGCTGGCAATACCGTCACGGGTCTCATGACCGCGCAAATGGACTCGGTGCCGATGATCGTTCTGTGCGGTCAGCAAGTGACATGGATGCTCGGCAAAGATGCATTCCAAGAGGCTGACATTTTCGGCATCACCATGCCGGTAGTGAAACACAATTTCCTCGTTAAAAACACCAATGATCTTCCCAAGGTTGCCCGCGAGGCCTATCACATCGCCACCAGCGGGCGCCCCGGTCCGGTGCTGATCGATGTGCCGAAGGATGTCTCCCAATCCCCTTTTACCGGTGACATGGAACCGGAAATTGACCTCCCTGGCTACCACCCCGAGGAAGCATTTAACATTTGTCCCAAAGCGATCGATGAGGCGGTGCAAATCATTGCCCATGCCAAGCGTCCCGTGATTCTCGCGGGGCAAGGAGCCATGATTTCCCGCGCTGGCGAGGAATTGTTGAAGTTTGCTGAAACTCTCAACTGCCCGGTGACCAGCACCCTGTTGGGCAAGGGAATTTTCCCGGAAACGCACCGTCTGTCACTGGGGATGATTGGCATGCACGGCACAGCCTATGCGAACAAGGCCATTTGCGAAGCCGACCTGATTTTTAACGTCGGATCGCGGTTCGACGACCGCATCATCGGCAAGCCCCACATGTTCGGTCGTAACGCCAAGATCATTCACATCGATATCGATAACGCGGAGATGAACAAAATGATTCGCCCCGATGTGCAGATTGTGGGCGATGCGAAGGCTGCCCTCGGAGAACTCAACAAGCGTGTATCCAAGCTGGATACCGTTGAATGGAATGCCCATCTGGATACCTACAAGAAAAAGTATCCCCTCTCCTACAAAAAACAGGGTGGTCTGCGGATGCAACAGGTGATCCAAGAACTTTACAAACAAACCAAAGGCAAAGCGATTGTCTCCACGGACGTTGGTCAACACCAGATGTGGGCGGCCCAGTTTTTCCTCAACGATCGTCCCTACGAGTGGCTGTCCTCCGGTGGAGCCGGCACCATGGGCTTTGGTTTCCCAGCAGCCATCGGCGCACAATTTGCCTGTCCCGACAAAACAGTGATCTCGATTTCCGGTGACGGCGGCTTCCAAATGACCTTGTTCGAACTCGCCACCGCGGCCATTCACCGCCTACCACTCAAGATCGTGGTGTTGAACAACCACTATCTCGGCATGGTGCGCCAATGGCAGGAATTGTTCTTCGATGACAGACTCAGCGGTGTCGATCTTATTGGCAACCCCGATTTCTGCAAACTTGCCGCTGCCTACGGCATCCCCAGCGTCAACATCAAACGCCCCGCGGATGTTTCCCGCATGATCAAAAAAGCCCTGGCATACAATGATGGCCCCATTCTGATTCACGCCGAGTGCATCAAGACGGACAACGTTTTCCCGATGATACCGGCTGGTGCCGCTCTTGAGGAAATGCTGATCGAACCTCCGAAGCACAAAATGGCCAAACCAACGGGTTCCACGTGATCCTGTTGCCCACTTCACAACCTCACCATTTCCGATCCATTTCTTTTTTCACGCTATGCAAACCATCGTTACCACCGACACCCCCGTCGCCCCGTCCCAACAACAGGCGGTGCACACTCTCTCGGTTCTTGTCAACAACCGACCCGGCGTGCTGATGCGCATTTGCCAGGTCTTTGCGCGCCGCGGATTCAACATCGACAGCTTGGTCGTGTCCCAAGGACGCGATACCCGTTTCTCACGTATGACCATTGGAATCGTGGGAGACCCTAACGGGCTGGAGCAAATCATCAAACAAGTGCACAAATTGATTGATGTCATCCATTGCTACGAACACACCAGTGATGATTCGGTTGTGCGCGAATTGCTCATGATCAAGATCGCTTGCACTCCCGCGGATCGCTCCCAGGTGTTGCAAATTTGCGAACATTTCAATGGCAAGACGGTCGATCTTACCCCAACGAGTATCATTATCATGATTACCGGGGAAAGTGCCAAAGCCGACGCCGCGATCACCATGTTCTCTCAGTTCGATATCATTGAAACCGTGCGAACCGGCAAAGTGGTCATGGCAAGAGGCGAGCAGCCCACCTGATCACGCCCCTATCGACTCTCCCCGCAACAATTCATGGATTCCTGGAAAAGCGAACTACCGTTCTACGTCATCGGGCATCGTAACCCGGACACCGATGCCATTTGCTCGGCCATTGGTCATGCCGCCTTGCTGCGTCTTACGGGAGAGCCCACAGCCACGGCCGCACGCTGCGGGGAACTCACCATGCGTACCGCATGGGTGTTGCAGGAAGCGGGTTTGGAGCCTCCGGCATTGATCGATGATGTGCGCACTACTGCAGGAATGATGTGCCGCAAGGATGTGATCAAGGTTTCACCCCATGACACATTTCTCACAGCATACCAACGAATGCTGGAAGCGGGTGTGCGGGCCGTTCCCGTTGTCGACGAGGAAAACCAAGTTACAGGCATCCTCCGTTACCTTGATCTGCTGGAATTATTGGTGCCGGCCCAAACACAGGGTCTCGCTGTGCGCACTGTCCAAGTGGCCTTGAAAAACATGGCCGCCACTTTGCAGGCTGAAAATATCGGCTCACCCTGTCCGCAAAGTGAAGATGAGGAAAACCTCATCATACTGGTGGGCGCATCATCACAGGACACCGTGGAAAAACGACTGCTAAAAGCACGTGAAGATGGCACGATTGGCCGTTTCCTCGTGATCTGCGGAGATCGACCCTACGTACACAAAATGGCAATCGATTCGGGTGTGAGAGCACTCTTGATTACGGGCGGATACGGCATCTCTCCCGATTTGGAAAAACTAGCTCGTGAAAAAAACATCTGTGTGTTGATGGCAAAACAAGATACGGCCTCATGCACGACCTTGATCCGATGCTCTCGCACGGTTCGTCACGTCTTGGACGTTGGATTCATCAACGTGACAGAACACGAGCCCGTGTCCCTGTTAAAAAAACGCCTGAGCAGCACCACTCAAGAGCTTTTTCCCGTCGTAACCGCGGATGAACAGCATTTGTTGGGAGTCGTTTCAAAATCCGATCTGATTGACCCGCCCCGCCTACGCTTGGCACTGGTGGATCACAATGAATACGCACAAGCGGTCAGAGGTGTGGAGGAAGCGGAGATTGTTGAAGTAATCGATCACCATAGACTTGCTGGGAATCTGGTATCCCGCGAACCGATCCGCTATCTCAACGAACCCGTTGGATCAACCTCAACACTGGTGGCCAGAAAATTCGCTCACAGGGATCTCACGCCCGATCCCGGCGTTTCCCTTTGCCTGTTGGCGGGAATCGTTTCGGATACCCTCAATCTCACATCCCCCACCACTACGGATCTCGATCGAGACATGCTGTTATGGCTCGCCGGTCTCGCCGGAGTTGATGCCGCTGAGTTCACACGGAAGTTTTTTGCCATCGGATCGCTTTTGGCCAATGGGACGGTGGATGAAATCGTCAATGCCGATCGCAAGGAGTTTTCCGACGAAGGGCTGAAAATTTCCATCGCGCAAGTGGAGGAACTGGGCATGGAAGCTCTCGCGGCTCGTGAAGACGAACTGCTTTGCCACTTGCGACAATTGGTGCAAAAAGAGCGCCTCGATTTGATATGCTTGGTTATCACCGATGTGACAGAACATTTCAGCCACATTCTGGCTGTGGGTAACCCGATGCTTATGGATTCCCTGCCCTACCAGCGCATCAACGAACATTCCTTCTCCGCCCCCGGAGTCGTAAGTCGCAAAAAACAGATTTTCCCTGCTGTATGCCAAGCCATCCGTCTAGTCCGACGCTAGATACCAAAAAGAAGATGCATCTGATTGCATACTAGACCACCAAAGTTGACGTTCGCGGCTGATTGCGTCAGCAACTAGGGACTTGCGTCATGGTCGCGTGTCAACCGCCTGAAGTTCGACCAGCGGTGGAAAGTCAGAAAATTGGCATCATGATTGTTGCGCGCGCCGCCTGTGGCATCCTCCCATGCGGTTCTGCAAACGGCGATCAAATCATCTCCATCAAATTGCCAATCCAGATACTGAAAACCATGTTTTCGCACATCGGCGTGGCTCAACAACACACAACGAATCTCCCAGCGCGTCAAATCCTTCGAATGCAACAATGCGACGGTATTGCGAATGGATGCGGGATGGCCGGCAGCAGCGTTTACAGGCAATACAATACTTGAAAGAGCCCAATAGCCAGGAGCGGTATGGTCCTTTCGAATCGTGAATTTTTTGCATGCTCCCGGAAAATCGACAAGGTCCTTTTCTGGCGAAAAAGCGATCTTCGCACCATCGGCGGAAGCTCTCACAACAGCTGCTTTTTCCGAGAGTTGCGGGCAATCGACCCGGAGAACATTCACCACCGATCCATCCGGTGTAACAACCGCATTTCCCTCGAGCCAGGCATTGAAACGATTTTCCGGAAGCCAGGAACTATCGCGTGCCAGCGGGTTGCTGATGGTCCAGGATACCGGATCCAACAAATCCTTACCCGCAGGAATCGACATCATCCTCGCACGATAACGCTCACCCCATTTATTGCCATGATCCGCATCCTCGATCGCCCGCCACAGTCTTCCATTTTGCTCGATCACGGGAACTGGTGCGGTGTGCCATTGACCCTCGGCGAGCACTGCGGGTTCTGACCAATGGGTTCCCTGTTCATCGGACTTCCGGATCAGGATCCTGCCATGGTGTTTGTCCAGGCCAAGCGCATAAACGGCCTTCCGATGAGTGAAAAGACCGGTCCAGAAAAAATCCTGAAAATCCCGCACATGACTCCAGGTCCGACCGCGATCCGTGGATCGATACAAACGCCCCTGAGCCGACTGGTATTCTCCACTGCGAGGACCAAAAAAATCATGGCTTGATATATACGAACCATCAGGAGCAATACAAATGGAGGGAGAACCGATGTAGCGACCACTGGCGGACGGTGAATGATAAATCACTTGCCCGGGAGGAGGCGGAATGCTTTGCACCCGAGGCTTTGGCAACTCCTTGGCCAATGCCTGCGCATGCCGAGTGCCCTCGGGAGTATCGATGAGGTTTTCCATTTCGATCAAGCGGTCGTCGTAGGCATACAATTCGCGTGCGACAACCGAACCCGTCGTGATGTCGCGCCATTCGGTGTAGCGGTGGCTCCGGTTCCGAACACTGTATCCCATGGAGCGTGCTTGCGCGATATCGTCGGGATGTTGCGAAAACGCGGATGGTTTCACTTCCGCTTGAGGGTTGTTCAGGATCGGACACAGGCTCACCCCGTCCATCGGCTGGGAAGATGGCGGCAAACCACACAACTCCACCAGAGTCGGATAGAGATCGACCATTTCAACAATCGAGCGGGATTCCCTGCCACGCTGCGCGATACCCGGGGAGTCAATCATCAGCGGCACGCGGGTGTCGCGCTCGAAGTTGGTCAGTTTACCCACTATGCCATTTTCCCCCAGATGATAGCCGTTATCCGACCAGAAAACGACATGAGTGGACTCACGCAGCCCCAATCGGTCGAGTTCGGCCAACACTTTGCCGACATTCTCGTCCAGATAACTGACACCGGCGAGATACCCGTGCCTAAGCTCCATGAGCATGTTCTTGTCGAAAGCCCCTTGGGCAGGCATTCCGGCATAGCCGCGCGGCTCCTTCGATCCGTGTATCGCCATATCAGGCGCTCCTCGTGGTCGATCTGGATGATCCGGAGGAGAGAGTTTTGTCCGGTCATAAAGATCCCACCAGCGTTTCGGCGCATTATACGGAAGATGCGGCTTCCAAAAACCCACAGCAAGAAAAAACGGACGGTCCTTCAGATCATGCAGAGCCTTCACCGCAGCATTCGCGATACGACCGTCGATGTAGGCGTCATCCGGGACATCAAGAGCCTGCGTCGCGGTGATTTGTGAAATCGGTGGCTTCGGTTGATCCATGTGTTGTGGTAGATCCAAGCGATGATTTCCCCAGTGAAAACTCTGAGGCACGCTCCAGGAATCGGGATCACCTTCGATGTTCAAATGATAGTTGTGATAGATCTTGCCGATTCCCACCGCCTGATAGCCGTGATTTTTGAAATGTTGGGAAAGTGTGACCACATGCGGCACGGTTTCCCGAAAGTGCGTACGCAGATCGGTGATACCAATGCGGTCAGGACGCTGCCCTGTCATCATCGAAGCGCGCGAAGGATTGCAAACAGCCTGCTGACAATAGGCACGGGTAAAAACACGCGAACGGGCGGCCAGTGCGTCAAGGTGCGGTGTCACGGCCTCTTTGCCACCGAAAGCAGAAAGATCACAGCGCAAGTCGTCGGCCACCAGCAACAGCACGTTGGTTTTCCCTGCGGCAGAAAGACATGCCGTAACGCCATGAAGCAAGATAGCGATGGCAATCAAACGTTTGATCAACATTGTGATGAAGCTATCAAAAAACATGTTCGGGTGAAACAGAATTTTTGCACAGCAAAACCAACAGATTCGTATGGCTGATAGGCATAACGTGTAATTCTAAAAGTCGATATCCGAGCATGGAGTCTGCGTGGCAGCATTCATCACGGCCGAAGAATGTCGGCGAGATCAGAAAATTCTCGAAAAATTCCGGAATCTGGCACGGAACATTCTATTCTTTCCAAGTGAATGGCTCATATCTCACGCCCCAGAATCCTGATCGTAACACCCGAAATCACCTATCTTCCCTCGGGCATGGGAAACTTTACGCAGCGGATGTCGGCCAAGGCAGGTGGATTGGCTGACGTTTCGGCATCGCTGGTATCGGCGCTATTTGAACTGGGGGCTGATGTTCATGTGGCTCTGCCCAACTACCGCCGGATGTTTCAAGGGGATGTGTTTGATTTCCACGAAAAACAACTACGGATGTATTATGAAGTGCTTCCTGATGCGCACATCCATCTGGCGGAAGACCGGATCTTTTATTATCGCGAGCAGGTCTACAGCGGCTATCAGGATGAATCGATGAAAATCGCCACGGTGTTCCAGCGCGAAGTCATCAATCACATCATTCCCAACGCACGCCCTGATCTGGTTCATTGCAACGACTGGATGACCGGATTGATTCCTGGGATGGCGAGGAGACGAGGCATCAAAAGCCTGTTCACCGTTCATAACATCCACACGCACAAAATTCGACTGCCGGAGATCGAAGACCACGGCATCGATGCGGCGGAATTCTGGGCAAACCTTTATTACGATGATATGCCCTTGAACTATGAACACGCGCGCAATTCGTCGCAGGTCGATCTGCTGACCAGTGGTATTTTCGCCGCTCACTTCATCAATACCGTGAGCCCTCGCTTTTTATGGGAAATCGTCGAAGGCTGGCATACCATGATACCCGAGTCCGTGCGGCAGGAATTGCGCCAGAAATCGTGGGCGGGATGTGCGAGGGGGATCCTCAACGCTCCCGATGTCTCCTACGATCCGGAAACCGATCCCTACATCCCCCATCCCTATCATTTCGTCGATGTTACCGAGGGCAAACGCGCCAACAAACTCGCGTTGCAACGTGAACTGCAACTCGAGGTTGATCCCGCAGCACCCTTGTTCTTTTGGCCTTCACGACTGGACCCAGTGCAAAAAGGCCCGCAACTGTTATCGGAAATCTTGTATCAATTGGTATCCGATTATTGGCAGGACAAACTGCAAGTCGCGATCATCGCCAATGGACCACACCAAAGATATTTTCACCAGATCGTGAGAACTTTCGGCCTTCACGGGCGTGTGGCGGTTGTTGATTTTGATGAACGGTTGTCACGCATGGGCTACGCGGGCTCCGATTTCATGATCATGCCATCACTGTTTGAGCCGTGCGGACTGCCGCAAATGACGGCTCCCATTTATGGTTCTCTCCCCATCGTTCATGCCACGGGCGGTCTCTATGATACCGTGAATCACATCGACATCCACGCCGGCAAGGGCAACGGTTTTCGCTTCGATCACTACAATCCGGCGGCGTTGCGTTGGGCCATCGATCAAGCCATGGAGTTTTACCGTCAGCCTCAGGAAATGAAAGAATCACACTTGCGCCGCATCATGCGCGAATCACAATTGCGTTTCAACCACGAGGAAGTCGCGGAACAATACATAGGCATCTACGAGGAAATGCTGGCACGGCCTTTGGTGGAACGTCATGCTGGACGAATTGATTCAGCCATCCCTTCCGCTCCTCTTGGTTAAGTAGGATGCCATCAGTGAAGAGAGCAAATCCATGCGTGAGGCGTTATGCCAACTTCATGGGTCCCTCGATTTTGCGCCATCATCAACGGCGATAATTCTGAAACGGATAGGAATAAATGGTAGCGTGAATGTAGCTGTGGAGGCTGTAATTGTTCTTGGCCGCAAACGCTACGATTTTGTCCACGGCCGGTTTGTCGTAGTAGTCGAGACCGCGACCCAAAGCAAACGTCAGCATCTTGACTGCGAAGGCCCGGTGAAACTCATCGGCTCGTTTGGAGGCGAGGATTTTTGACAATGAGGCGGGAGAGTCCACCATTTCGCCCGAGGCGAGGCTACCCTTGGTATCGATCTCCGGTCCTCTGCGACGCGAGCCATCGACATCAAATGCTTCAAACGCGAAGCCGATTCCATCCATCAATTTGTGGCAGGAAGCGCAGGCGGGATCCTTGCGGTGAAGTTCCAACTGAGCACGCAAGCTGGCCGAGCTGATTCCCTGATTGGAAGCAGGCAAGGAAGGAACATTGGGCGGTGGCGGTGGCGGAGCCGCATCGAGCAAGGTTTCAAGCACCCATTTGCCACGCTTCACGGGAGAAGTGCGATTGGGGTTCGACGTCACGGCCAGGATCGATCCATGCGTGAGAATGCCTCTTCTCATGGGGTCTGGCAACGGGACTTTGCGGAACTCATTCCCTTTCACGTAAGGAATCTCGTAATGCCTTGCCAATGCTTCATTCACAAAAGTGTAATCCGCATCGATCAAGCGCGTCACAGGAAGATTGTTTTTCAACATATCTTCGCAAAACACCTTGGTTTCCATGATCATCTGCTCGCGCAAGGCGCCCGCTGCGGCAGGATACAATTTGCTGTCGATGGCAATGAATGCCGCGTCCTGATATTGCAACCACTGGGCAAAAAAACGATCGATGAGAGCCACCGACTTCGGACTGCGGATCATGCGGTCCACTTCTTCCTTGATCAAGGGTCGCAACTGCTTGTTCGAGGCCAATGACAAAGTTGCATCCTCCGGTGCGGAACTCCATAAAAAATAGGAAATGCGAGATGCCAACGATAAATCCGGAACTGGTAGGATCGTGCCCGGTTTTTCTAACGAGTAAACCGCATGTAATTCACGAAAGAGAAATTGTGGCGAGATCATCGCGGCCTCAAACGCCGGACGCATGGCGTCTTCCAGACTCTGTTTGTCCTTGCGTTGCGCCTTGACCAGAGCGACATAACTACTGATCTCCGCATCCGCCACAGGTCTACGGAAGGCGTGAGCAAGGAAATTCCTCAAGATCGATGCCATGTATTGGTCATCATTCTGCCCTTCCTTGCGCTCGGGGAACAACAGCAGATTGCGCTTGCGCTGCTGGTCCAAGGGACCTTCGAGTGTGATCGAGTGAACCAGCAAATTTCTATCACCACGCGTTTTTTCATCCCAATAATCATTCAAAAATTCCACACCCATCGCACGCTGCTCATTGGACAATTCAGCAGTAATCGCATAGTCTCGGGGATCGGTATTGGCCACGGTGATTTCATTGATGACCGAACCTAACAAAATGCGAGCCTTGACTTTATCCTCGCCCGCCTGCTCACCACTGAGACGATACGTAATGCGATATTTGCCGGGTTTCACATCGAGCACCATCGATCTACGCCCGTCAGTATTCATGGTGAAGATGTCATCTTCATAGGCAGGACTTCCTTTCATCTGACGTGGATCAATCACCCGCTTGGGCGCAGCGGAAGTTCCATATGCTTGATCGAGCGCCCGGGACGCCGTATTCAAATACGCTTCCAAATGTGTTGGTGAAAGCGTGAGTACGTCCGCCATGTTGTCGAATCCATACCCCGAATCATCAGGCGGTAGCAACTGGGTGTCCGGCAACACTCCGATCAAATCACGCACGGTGTTCTGATATTCGAAGCGATTCAACCGACGCAGGGTCACACGTCCGGGATCGGGATTTTTGGGATCGACGGGAAAAACTGCGGCATCAATCCAAGCGATCAACTTACGCCGCTCGTCCGATGATGGTTGGTCCTTATCGATCGGCGGCATGAGTTCGTAGGCGAGATTTTCCCTTACCCTTTTCCACGCATCACGCTTGGCTTGCATGGAAGCGATCCCTTTGTAGGCATCAAAGGAGAAATCTCCTTTTTTCACGCCGTCCGCATGGCAGTCGAAGCAATAGTTTTCGAGGATAGGCACGATTTCCTTTTCCCACTGCTTCGCCAAATCGGCGTGCAAGGGAAATACAGAAATTATCAAACACCACCACCACTTCATGCTGCTGAACATACGAAGAAGAAAAAAGCTTCTTTTCATAAGCGATGGCGGAATCGTGTCATGTCGATACGACCCTTTTTCATCTCGATGCCCTCCGCCTGCAAGAGAGCCTTTTTTTCGGAGATTTTCTGACCCTCGACGGCGCCGAAAAAACCGCCCAGTGCGCCATTGCCCGCCACCACGCGGTGGCAAGGAACGTCAGGCGCAAAAGGATTGCGCTTCAGGGCCTGACCCACCGCCTGCGCTGATCGAATGCCCAATGCGTGAGCGATATCACCATAACTCACCACTTTGCCACGGGGGATGGAGCTGGTCACATCATAGACCCTTTGGGCAAAAACGGAAAGCTTGTCATTCGTTGGCATGGTCCTACAATAGCCGACAACTCAGCAGAAACAACTCATGAAATTCACCCTCACTTTTCTCGCGGCCCTCACGCTAGTGTCCCATGCCGATGACCTTGATTTCGGCGTAGCAAAAGCACAATGGTTTTCCTACGGTGATCTTGAGGCGAGCGAAGGTGCCGAAGATCTGCAATTGCAGCAATGGCGGATGCAAACGCCTTTCAGCAAAGCGCAAAAGCTCGCGGATTCTCTCTACATGATGCCCGCGATCCGTTATGAATTGATCAACTTCGAAGGTCCTTCCCTTGGCAAAGGTTCGTTCGATGATGATCTTCACATGATCGAACTGCCGCTGCTTTTTGTCTACAAATCCGCTCAATCACCCTGGAGCTACAACGCGCGGATCAGTCCCGGCATTTCCTCCGACATGCAATCCGTGAGCATGGATGACGCATTTTGCGATGCGCGGCTTGGTGGCAGCTACTCCTTGAACGATCGACTGAACATCAACTTCGGCGTATCCTACACCCGTGCCATCGGCGAGCCACAGGTCTTCCCCTATCTCGGATTTGTTTATGAAATGAACGATCAATGGCAAATCGCCTGGCGCGGTTTTTCCTTTGAGGCACGCTGCCAGCTCCATGAGTCGTGGATCCTTCGCATGACTGGTGAAGCGACCGGCGGATACTGGAACATCGACACCGCCAACTCCGATTACCTGACACTCCAGAGCTACCGCGCGGGAATCAGCATTGAGCGAGAAATCCGTGACGACATGTGGTTGGTCGCCGGCGCTGGTTACACCCTCGGCAACGAGGTGACCTGGCTGAACGATTCAGGTGACACTCTGCGTCGCGAGCGATACGATGACGGCTACTACTTCAACTTCGGCTTGCGGTTGCGTGACTGGTGAACCGGTTCGGCCTGCGTTTGTTTGGCCGCCTTTTTCTTCTCAAGCTCCGCCCATTGGGTGCGGCTGACGATGTGACCCACGCACGACTTCTTACCACAACGGCAGGGGTGATCCTCCCAGGTATCGACATCGAAGCCGTAATCAAATGACAGCTCTTCGCCCGGTTTGATAGCGCGCAATGCGTGAATGAAAATGCGCATACCATCGATCCAAGCCTCGCAATTCGGTTCGCATGAATGATTGATGAGGCGGGCGGTGTTCCATGGCAAATTGCCATCAAGATCATAATCGTCGTCCACCGTGAAAATATAAACCGCCGCATCGCCATGCTTTTCGGCTCGCTCTGCCTGGATGTGGGCCCGGCGGTCGCTTTCCTCCTTATCGATCAACTCACCCACGTATTCGATGATTTTTTCATCCTTTTTGATGGCACGCGTGGCATACACTCCACGGCCATGAATCGATGAATCACGCACCTCACAGAGTTCACTCTGCGCCTGCTCCCACAACTTTTTCATCTTGCGGATCAACTTTGACGATTTTTCCGCTTTCGATTTGTGTTTCCCCATGTCTCCGATCATCTTACTACTGTTTCAACAATTCTTCCTTGGGCACAGCGCGGCGCTGAATCGCCGGCAGTTCCATATCAGCGGGAAGACTGATGAATAAACTTCGCATGTCCTGGACAGTGAGACCGGAGCCATCGATGAAAGTCCATTGCAATTTTTCCTTATCAGCGATCGCTACCTGAAATCCTTTGCTCTCGATCACCATCGCCTCCTGCTTTTGCATGACCCGATAGCGCACTTCCGTGGGAATCAATAACAGCCACTTGGTGTTGATCAAAGTCTCTACTTGCTTGCCGTCGACCATTTCCACCTTCTTCCCTGGAAACACCTCATACACCTTGGGAAACCCATGGGTCCGGAAAGAAATCATGCTCGTGCCCTGGCGCACCATCTCGGCAACGGCTTCGTCGAACTGTTTTTCCAACGCTGGTTCTCCTCCGAGCTTGCGACTCATGCGATCCTTCCATTGAGGATACATGCGATCCAACGATGTTTTCATTTTTCCCAGAACCACCTGACGCCCCAGATCATTGACCGCGGCGATTGCGGAATTGACCACCTCAAGGGGCGCTGTGGTCTGCGCAACCAGTCCTGACATCAAACCCAGGAAAGTCAAAAAGACGCAAAGTTTCGGCATGCGTTTGGTATGACCTTGCCGACCCGTAGCGTCAAGCACGGGATGCGGGCGGTGGGTCAATGCGAAAAAAAATTTCCATCGTGGCATTTTTGTCTTGCCAGAGTGACCCGTAGGCCTAGGATTCCCGCCCCATGCCAGGTCCATCAGGCACATCCAAAACAAGAAAAGCTGTCGCCAAACGATTCAAGATCACCGGCACAGGCAAAGTTCTACGTCGTAAACAAGGCAAGCGCCACATTCTTCAGAAGAAGAACTCGAAGCGCAAGCGTGCTCTCGGGCGCGCCGGTCTGGTTTCCGATGCTGACATCAAAAATGTCAAAGAGAACCTGCCTTTCGGTTAATTGAGTCGCAGTGACAACTGCGCACCCACCCGCGGTTCGGGTGGACTCCACACAGCCTGCCCGGTCACACGGGTCACTCGTCAGGCGAGACTGTGGGAGTTAAGAAAACAAACAGCCTGCCGATAGAAAACACACACACATGTCAAGAGCCACCAATTCCCCGGCCAGCCGCAAACGCCGCAAGCGTACGCTGCTCCGTGCGAAAGGTTTCCGCGGTTTCCGCTCGAAGCTTTTCCGCTACGCCAAAGACGCCGTTCGTAAGGCACAAACTTACGAATATCGCGACCGTAAAAAGCGCAAGGGTCAATTCCGTCGTTTGTGGATCGCGCGTATCAGCGCTGCCACCCGCAACGAGGGTCTCACCTACTCGCGTTTCATCGAGGGTCTCAAGGCCGCTGGTATCGAAGCCGACCGCAAGATCCTCTCGGATCTGGCGATCACTGATGCAGCCGCTTTCAGCGCCATCGTGGCACAGGTCAAGAAAGCTCTGGAAGCCAAAGCAGCCGCTTGATTCCCTTCCGAGTAACATAGCACTCAACCTCAAAACACCGCACGGTTCGCCGCGCGGTGTTTTTTTATTGTCAGATCGACTTGTTGTCAGATCCAGCAGACCAAAAAAAAGCACCCGATTGTGGGTGCTGACAAAAAATGGAGCGGGCGATGAGATTCGAACTCACGACATCCACCTTGGCAAGGTGGCGCTCTACCACTGAGCTACGCCCGCTTTCGCGATACGCGATTTCCGCGTGCGGAGAGCATAGAAATTTCTGTGACCAATGCAAGAAAAAACATGAGAAAAAATGAACTTTTTTTTCAATACCTTGCTCTTCCCCATATTTCAGGCTTAGATTCCCTTGCCCATGCAAGACAAACTCGCGCAAATCATCGCCACCAAACACCGCGAAGTGGAAGCACTTCTGCCGAAAGCCTCGCTGCTCAAAGCGGCAGCACTGCAACGCAACGACTTCCGTGGGTTCCGCGCCGCGCTCGATCGTGGACCGCATCAACTTGGCGTGATCGCGGAGGTGAAAAAAGCCTCCCCTTCCGTCGGCATCATCGATCCCTCCTTTGATCCTGTGAAACAAGCTGAACTCTATCTCCAAGGTCATGTTTCTTGTATGTCGATCCTGACCGATGAGGAATATTTCCAAGGGTCGCTCGCTTATCTCACCCGCATCTCCGAGTTTTCCGCGGCACCCCTGTTGCGCAAGGATTTCACCATTCACGAAGTGCAAATTCATGAGGCGGTCGTCGCCGGCGCCGATGCCATTTTGCTGATCGTGGCAGCTCTCGATGACCCGACGCTACACCATCTCTATCACACGGCAAAAGATCTCTCGCTTGATGTCTTGGTAGAAGTCCACGATCTGCCGGAAATGGAGCGCGCGCTCGATCTCGGTGCGGACCTGATCGGAATCAACAACCGGAATTTGAAAACCTTTGAGATCGATCTTGCGACGACGGAAGCACTGGTCGATGAAGTTCCCGAGGATGTGTTGTTGGTATCGGAGTCCGGCATCAAGACCCTAACGGATGCGCAGCGCGTGCTCGATGCCGGGGCCAATGCCGTGCTCATTGGTGAGTCGCTCATGCGCGCCGACGATCCAGCCGCCGAGATCCAAGCTTACCTGAACCTGATCGCGCGCGATGCGTAACACCCGCGACTAAGGCTCCCCAATGATGGACACCACCACCTGCCTGACATGCGGGGCACGGCGATGCTCGAAAAGGAAGATCCCTTGCCAAGTGCCCAGAGACATGCGGCCACCCATGACGGGGATGACTTCGCTGGTACGGGTGAGCACCATGCGGATGTGGCTGGGCATATCATCAGAACCTTCATAGGTATGCGTGAACCAGGGGGTATTTTCAGGAACGAGTCGTTCGAAAAATTCCTCTAGGTCATGACGCGCCTCGGGGTCGGCATTTTCCATGATCACCAGGCTGGCACTCGTATGGCGCACCATGACGGTCACCTGCCCCTCGCGAATGCCGCTACGGAAAATGAGATCTGCCACTTGCGCGGTGATTTCATACGTGCCTTTGCCGCGCGTGATGACATCGATGCGGTGATTTTCAATTTTCATCTGCCTCGTGATCAACACTCATGACAATTTTTCCTACGCTGCGACCAGACTCTAACAATCCATGAGCTTCACGCAACGTGGAAGTCGATAGTCTGCCGAGGTGTGTGGTCATCGTGTGACGAATGACTCCGGCATCGAACAACTCCGCAGCTTGTTGCAAAATCTCTCCCTGATGCGCCATATCGGGAGTCTGGAACTTGGCGCGGGCAAACATGAACTCCCAGATGATGGACACGCATTTGGCCTTGAGTGGATCACCGACACGCAGGGCGATCTTCGGCTCAACGATCAAAAACAGTTCACCGAAAGGCGCGATGAGTTCACCCATGATATCCCAATAGCCATCGGTATCGACGAAATTGGCGATGGCATCCACTTGATCAAACCCCAGCTCGCGGCATTGCGCCAGGATGTCGCCACGATGATCGATCACGGCATCGGCACCGAGATCAAGACACCATTGTTGGGTCTCCGGACGCGACGCGGTGGCGATGACGTGGCATCCGCTCTGTTTGGCGAGTTGAATCGCGATAGAGCCTACGCCGCCCGCCGCACCGATGATGAGCAAGGTTTTACCCTGCGCCAGATGCATGCGCTCGAAACCCTCCCATGCTGTCAGCGTGGTCAAGGGCATGGCGGCGGCCTCTTCAAAACTCAGGCGTTGTGGCTTGTGGGCGATGAGTCGAAAATCGATGCATTGATACTCCGCATTGCATCCGGGACGCGTGATGTCACCCGCATAAAACACCGCATCCCCCGCCTGGAATCCCATAACAGCTGAACCGACATCGATGATCTCGCCACTGGCGTCCCATCCGAGAATGCGTGGGATTTCAAGAACCCCGCTTGTCATTTTACGCACCTTGGTATCGACGGGATTCACTCCCACCGCCCTGACCTTGACCAACACATCCGTTGGCAGCATTTCGGGAATGGGATGCGAGAAAGAAACAAAACAATCTTCTTTTTCGACAGAGATCGCTTCCACAATACCGTATGCCCTCATGCATTCGAATCTTTCACAGGCCGCGTGACGGAGCAATCGTAAATTTTTCCGCCGCATCAAACATCGGTGATGAAGAAGATCCAAGATTGCCATCATCCGCGAAACCTGTTACATTTCCATAAGTGACGAACGTAATGACACACCAGCGACTGCCATCCGGAATTCTGGGTGCGCTGGGCTGCGTGATCATGTTGCTGGTAAGCTCATGCCAAACCCAACCGAGTTATACTCTCGTCACGCAGCGTTACCACAAGCCCCGATTGGGAGTAAAGACTTTCACCTCAGGAGATTCGCAGACATTCCCCTATCGGAAATTCATCTCGCAAGATCCGCAGCATGCTGAACCGAAGACCGTGGTAATCGCGCTTCACGGGTTCTGTGGAGCATCCATTGATTACGAAAATCTGGGGCATTGGCTGGTGAAGGAGAAGCCTGATGTTGCGCTCTATGCCTACGACATTCGCGGTCAGGGTCTCGACCCGGTGCTTGAGCGGCGTGGTGATATCGACTCACCGGAAAACTGGTTTCTCGATCTCAATACCTTCACCTCGCTCATCCGCCGCGAACATCCGCGCGCGACGATTGTCTGGCAGGGGGAAAGCATGGGGGCATTGATCCTGGCGAATACTTATCGCCGTGAAGTCGAGCAAGGACGCCGCCCCGGATGTGACGCGATTGTGATCACCTCACCCGTTGTCGGCATTCGCGAGGACTTTCCCCGTTGGAAAAAAGAATCCGTGAGTCTTATCGCCCGAGTTTTCCCTGCGGCAAGACTTTCACTGGATACACTGTCGGGCGGGCAAAAAGTGCAAATGACCGCAACTTCCACGCACAGTGAACAATCAGAAACCAATGCCTGGCACATCGAGCGTCATACCTTGCGCTTGCTGCTGAGTCTGAGCGATATGATTGATCAAATGAAAGCAAGTGCGTCTACCTTCCGTGTTCCGACCCTGGTCGTGCATGGCGGAAAGGATTATTTTTCGGACGATAGCGATGTCGTTGCCTTCTATCAACAACTCTCCCAAACACCGGAGAAAAAGCGTCTGTATTACCCGGAAGCGCACCACTTGTTGATGTATGATGCCAAAAAAGATCTGGTGATTCAGGACATTGGCGCATGGATTGCCGAGCTGCCACCACCGCGCAAAACCGCGAGAGTTCAAAGATAAGAAGTCAGCGCATCCACGTGGGTTTGGTCCAATCGGCGAACCAAAGACGTCGTCAGCGCCACCATCGCCAGATAATCGTTCAGATCGATGATTGAATTGTGAGAGTGAATGTAGCGGGCAGGAACGCCTAACACAATGCTAGGCACGCCGGAACCCGATAGATGGAACGATCCGGCATCGGTTCCGCCACTGCGCCGCACCGTGACTTGGTGCGGAATCCCCTCCTCGCGCGCCACCTGCATGGCAAGTGCGGCGAGACGTGGATTGGTGATGGCGGTGGGATCGAACAAACGGATTTGCACCCCTCCGCCGAGACGACCTTGGGATTCCGATCGCGCGAAGCCTGGAGTATCATCGGCGGGTGGGCCCTCCAGCACGATGGCCACGTCCGGCTTCATTGCATGAGCCGCGGTTTTGGCACCGCGCAAGCCCACTTCTTCCATGACCGTGCCGGCGAGGATCAGGCGGTTCGGATGAGCGGAGCCGCTGAGAATTTGTCCGCTTTGGATGGTGGCCGCCATGCCGACGCGGTTATCGAATGCCTTGGCCATGAAATAATCCTCACGTGCCATCGGAGTGAAAGCGCTCACGGGAGCGATCGCGTCGCCCAGATGAATGCCCATTTCCCGCTCCGCCTCCTCGCGTGACGAGGCACCCACATCGATGAACATCTGATCGAGCGGGATGATTTGAGAACGCTGTGAGGCAGGCAGAAAATGCGGGGGGCGCGATGCCACCACGCCGAGAATTTTATCACCGCGGCGCGTTCTCACCTCGACCCTTTGGGAAAGCAACGAATGCTCCCACCAACCGCCCACGGCGACGAATTGCAAAAAGCCATCAGGCGTGATGTTTTGCACCAGAAATCCCACCTCGTCCATGTGCCCGGCCACCATCACGCGAGGTCCCGAACCACGTTCACAAAACACCGATCCGCAGCCGTCACTGTTCAACTCGCCATGCTCCTCGAGTTCATCCACAAAAATGGCCCGCACTTCGTCCTCGTGACCCGGCACCGCATGAGCCTCGGTGAGCTCCTGCAACAGAGATATCGCTTTGGTTTGCACGGACAACATCATATCGGTCCGCACAGGTCGAGCGAGTCAATTTTCCAGAAAATCAAAAAATCGCTCAATCGATCACAATCGAACCGGGATCCCATGTCGGCTGCGGATACTGCATGTGCAACGCCTTCAATCGATCCACCACCAACTGTGCCACCACCAGATTGCGATACCACTTGCGATTGGAGGGAATCACATACCAGGGCGCATGACTGGTGGAAGTGCGCGCCAGCAATTCATCGTAAGCCGCCATGAACTCATGCCATTGACCGCGATCCTGCAAGTCATCAGGATTGAGCTTCCAATGTTTTTCCGGTTGTCGCAGCCGAGATTCCAGCCGCGCTTTTTGCTCCTCCGGGGAAATGTGCAGAAAAAACTTGAGGATCGTGGTGCCCTCATCGACGAGCATTTTTTCAAAATCCACAATGTGCCGATAGCGTTTTTTCCAAACTTCATCCGGACGCAATTTTTTAACGCGTACGGCGATGATGTCTTCGTAATGACTGCGGTTGAAAACCACGATTTGTCCATTTCCCGGCACGTGGGGGTGAACGCGCCAGAGAAAATCATGCGCCAGATCCTCTTCTGACGGTTTTTTGAATGCCTTGACCGTGATGCCCTGCGGATCCACGCGCGAAAACACATGTTTCACGCAGCCATCTTTGCCGCCGGTATCCATCGCTTGCAGGATGATCAGAATGCGGTGCTTGCCCTGGGCATAGAGCACTTTCTGCAGGGCTTGGATTTCATCGCGCAGTTTATCGAATTTGCGCTCTCCCACATGCCTGAGATCCGGTGGAGCCCAGAGTCTTTCATCCGCATCCATCTGACTCAAATTGACCTTGGCACCGCGGGGAATAACGTAACGCGAGGCAAACTCTTGCAAATCCATGTCCATAGTATGAAACGAACGCCTGCAATTTGGCAAGCTTTCCGCGAGAAATCTGATGGTGCGTTTTGTGACAAAAGCCGTCGCATGAGCAAACTGAGCATCCGCGGGAAACGGATGCAATTAGATGTCGGAAATCCTGCTTTTCGATTGACAAAGCGCAGAAGACTCCCGTACCGTCCGCGCCCCAGCGCCATCAGAGGCGCGCCTCACTCATGAATATCTCGATCGAACGCCAAGAAAAATGCCTCGCCACTCTGCGCGTGGAAATTCCCTCCGCCACCGTCGCCGCGGAAAAAAGCAAGCTTCTCTCCCAATACGCCAAGGATGCCAAAATCCCCGGTTTCCGCCCCGGCAAAGCTCCTCTGGCAGTGATCGAAAAGCGCTACCAGAAGGACATCAAGGAGGACATGGAGTATCGTCTGATCAATCAATCGCTGCAAGAGTCGTTGAAAAAAGAGCAGATCAAGGTTCTTGATTTCGGCAATCCGGACAAAACCAGCTACACCGCTGAAGGGAGCTTCACATTCGAAACCGTATTGACACTAGCTCCCGATATCACCCTTCCCGAATACAAAGGCATCGCCGTCACCGTGCCCAGCCTGGAAGTCAGCGAAGATGAGATCAACACCCAGCTCGATGGCTTGCGCCAACGTTTTGCCGACTTTACCAACATCGAAGATCGCGCTGTGGCCTTGGGCGATTTTGCCATCATCGATTACACCTCCACCCTCGACGGAAAATCCCTGGAAGAAGCTCTGGGACGCCCTGCAGGGTATCTGGCAGGACGCGAGGGTTTCTGGGTCAAGATGCAGGATGATGCGTTTTTGCCAGGTTTCGCCTCACAACTCGTGGGTCTGCAAGCCGGGGAAAGCAAGGATGTGAACATCGTCATCCCCGACGACTTTCCCATCGAAGAACTGCGTGAAAAATCCCTCGTGTTCCATGTGACGCTGAAGGAAATCAAACAGCAACAACTTCCGGAGCTGAATGATGAATTCGCGACCAAACTGATGGGACCGGACAAGACTGTGGATGACTTGCGCGAGACGATTTCCGAGGGCATGAAAGCCAATAAGAAAAAGGAGATCGACGATATGAAAATCAACCAGCTGATCGCCCATTTTGATCAATTGGTGGAATTTGAAATTCCCGAGTCTTTGCTGCAAGCGGAGACGCAAAACCAGGCTGACGCGCTGGTGCAAAGCGCTGCCCAATCCGGCATGAGTGACGAGGAAATCACCGGGCAACGCGAAGCCCTGTTGGACACGGCAGCGGCCCAGGCCAAAACCAATATCAAGACCAACTTCATCCTGCAGGAAATCGCCGACAAAGAAAACATCGTCGTCAACGATCAGGAACTGGTCCAGCACTTGCTCGCCATTGCCTCACGCCGCAAGGAAGACCCCACCAAGTTCATCAAGACCTTGCAACGCGGCGGCCAGATCCCCGGCATCCGCAATTCCCTGCTGATCAACAAAGCACTTGATTTCCTGCTGGAACACGCTTCTGTTGCGGAAACCACAGCAACACCATCCGAAGCATGAACTCGTTTCCCACCGCCATCGCACCGAAAAACAGTTACTACGTTCCCGTCGTCATCGAACAGGATGGACGCGGCGAGCGCTCGTTTGACATCTACTCCCGTCTCCTCAAGGACCGGATCATTTTCATCGGCACGGGCATCGATGACTTCGTCGCGAACTCCGTGATCGCGCAGTTGCTGTTCTTGCAAATGCAGGATCCCAAGAAGGACATCCACATTTACATCAACTCGCCCGGTGGATCCGTGACCGCAGGTCTGGCGATTTATGACACCATGCAGTTCATGACCTGCGATGTGAACACCTACTGCATCGGGATTTGCGCATCCATGGGTTCGGTGCTGCTGACCGCCGGCACCAAGGGCAAGCGCTTCTGTCTGCCCAACTCCCACGTGATGATCCACCAGGTATCCGGTGGTGCCCAGGGCACGGCTTCGGATGTCGAGCGCACGATCGGCTTCATGTTCAACCTGAAAAAGCGTTTGAATGGCGTGCTGGCTCATCACACCGGCAAAACCGTCGAACAGATCGAACACGACTCCGATCGCGACAACTACATGTCCGCCGAGGAGTCCGTGGCCTACGGTCTGGTGGACAAGGTTCTCACCCGTCGCGAAATGCCGGACGCCAAGGCCTGATCCGCCCCGTTTTCCTTTCCAACGCCACAACGAGCGCCTCGTTGTGGCGTTTTTTCTCGAAAAAAGTCGGTTTTTTTTCACATTGTTGGATTGACATTTTTCCAGATTCCCCTAATCTCCGCGCCCCGACTGCTACCGCAGCCCACTTTTTTCATTCAATCACGCAACAATTATCCGTCATGAGCCCAACCTATCGTCCCTCCAAGCGCACTCGCAAGCAACAGCATGGTTTCCGTGCCCGCATGGCCACCAAGGGAGGTCGTGCGATCCTCAGCCGCCGCCGCCAGAAAGGCCGCAAGCGTCTGATCGGCAAAGGTGCTGAAGTTGCCTTCAAGCGCCACACACAACAACACACTTCGAATTGATTGAAGTTTCCCACCCGCTGATGCGCCTTCCTCGGAAGCACACCATGAAAAAGCGGGCCGACTTCCAGAAGGTCCGTGAGACCGGCCGCTCCAAAGCTGGCCGGTTTCTCGTTTTAAGCACCTTGGAGGAGCCAGAACTACCCCACTTGATGATGGCCTTCATCACGACCAAAAAAGTCGGGAAAGCCCACGATCGCAATCTTCTGCGCCGGCGTTTTCGCAGCATCCTTCAGAGCCACGCGCACCGCATCACCCCATCCCTGCGCTATGTTGTCATGATCGCCCGCTACAACACCCTCACGGCCACATATGCGGAATTGGAACAAGATTGGTTGAAACTCGCCACAAAACTCGGCATGTTGTCCCCGCCATCGTCACCGACATCATGATTCATGATCTCCAGGCTTGTCACTCATCTGATCCGCATCCTGATTCGCTTCTACCAGCGATTTCTCAGTCCCATGCTCAAGTTGGCTTTCGGTCCGCATTCGGGCTGCCGCTATCAACCCACCTGTTCGCATTATTTCTTGCAAGCCGTGGAATTTCATGGTCCTCTCCGCGGCACTTGGCTCGGCGTCAAACGCATCCTGCGCTGCCATCCCTGGGGTGGCTTCGGCGAGGACCCCGTGCCTCCCGCTTCACCGCATCATCACTCTCACTAACCAAACACTCTCATTTTTATGTACGATAAAAAAACCTGGGTTGTCGTCACGCTCTGCAGCGTCGCCCTTGCCTATCTCTTTTTCGATTCCCAAAAAAAGGCCCGCATCGCCTTTGAGGAAAAACAACGCCAGGAGCAATTCCTGAAAAAAGCGGAAGAGGAAAAGAAATCCACGGCATCAGCCAACCCTGCTGCAGCCAACGAGGCAGCTCCGGTGTCAGATCCCAAAGTAAAACCAGAAGAGAAGACCGTGACCCTGGAAACACCGGAAGTTACGTTCGTTCTCACCAATATCGGCGCCGGCATCAAGTATGCAGCACTGAAAAACGAATTCGAAATCGGCGATAAAAAAATCCCCATTCACGTCAACGACGAAAAACGCAACCCTGTCGGTGCCCTGACGCGTGGCGTCAATACCACAGATTCCCTAGTTTACTCCTACATGCCGGAACAATCCACGCCGAACAAGTCCGCGGTGTTTCTTGCCAAGACCGCGGATGGATTGTTGGTCAAAAAAACCTATCGGATTCTCGATGATTTGAGCAAACCCGGTGCTGCCTATTTGCTCGACTTCGATGTGGTCATCGAGAACGCCAACGCGAGTCCCGTGACACTCAACCAATGGACCATCGCACTTGGTTCCACCGGCCCCATCCATGCCAAGGAGTGGCCGAACCAGACCACCTATTTTTTCCACGATGATGGTAGCTACGAATACATCGAAGCCACAGAGTTCAAAGGTGGATTTTTCGGCAAGGACAAGGCATCCGATGAGCGTGCCCTTGAGAGTGTGGAGCTCGCGGGCGTATGCGATCAGTTTTTCACCATCGCACTGCAAACGAAAGCGGCTTACTCCAGCAGCCTTGTGGCTTCTCCCTACGACATCCATTTCCCCGAGGTGGAAAAACCGCTGCAAGGCGTGAGCGCCCACCTGCGTCTGCCGTCAGAAGAACTGGCACAAGGCGAACAGAAAAAAATCAGCTACCAGATATACATGGGGCCCAAGGACAACCACATGCTGCGCCAGATGGGTGAAAAGTGGGGCAACATCATGAATTACGGCTGGTTTTCGCCGATCAGCCGATTGCTCAACTGGGTCCTGCATATCATCCACGATGGCATTGCCAAAATTTCCAACACCTGGTCCTGGGGCATTTCCATCGTGCTGTTGACGCTTGTCGTTCGCATCTCGATCTGGCCTTTGTATAACAAGTCGAACCGCTCGATGAAGCGTATGGCCAAGCTCAAGCCGGAGATGGACAAGATCAAGGAAAAATATCCCAACGATCCCAACCGCGTGAACCAGGAGGTGATGAAGCTCTACAAAAAATACGGAGTCAATCCCATCGGCGGCTGTCTGCCCATGCTGCTGCAAATTCCCATCTTCTTCGGGTTCTATCGCATGCTGCAATACGCCGTGGAATTGCGCCACGAACCATTCCTGTGGTGGGTGAATGACCTTTCGCAGCCCGATACCGTCGGACATTTTCTCGGCTTTCCCGTCAATCTCTTACCCATCGTGATGACGCTGACCAGTTTTGCCCAGATGGCGATGATGCCCAAAACCGGCGACAAGATGCAGCAGCGCCTGATGATGTTCATGCCTTTCATGTTCCTCATTTTCTGTTACTCCTTCGCCTCGGCACTAGCCTTGTATTGGACCACACAGAACATCTTCACGATTTTCCAAACCTGGATCACGGCCAAACTGCCCGAGCCACAACTCAAGGAAAAAGAGGAAGACCCCGCCAAGCCAAAGAAAAAATCCTTCATGGAGCGCATGATCGAAAAGCAGGAGGAACTGCAGCGAGCCCAGGCAGCACGCGGACAGGGCGATGCCTCGAAACTGCGCGATGTCACCCCCGGCAAAAAACGTCCGCCCAAAACTGGAGGCTGATGCAACCAACAAAGCACGCGAATCGATGTAAGTTTCGCGTGCTGACATGCGTTTCCTCCAGCGTGTTCTCCCAGTCTGATTTCCCATTCTATCGCCACAAAAACTTGAGTCGTTTTTTTGCACTCGTCGGTTTTTTTGCACTCATCACGCCCGCGTTTTCCGCGCCGGATCCGACACCATTCCCGCGACCTGCGTCCATCAAGGGCTTGCAGGTGCAAATGGTGGATGACGCACTTGCCTTGGGCATCCACCACGCCGGTGTGAATATCAAAATCGCCGGGTTGTTCGATGCACAGAAAAAGCCCGAGAACCCGAAAATCAAGGTCGATGGCTTCGAGTTCAGTTTCCAGGAAAGCTACCTGAAAAGCATCGATCGACAAATCAAACCTCTATCCGATCGTGGCGTGTTGATCTATCTGATCGTCATCATTTATCCGTCGAAAAACCCCGCCATTGATTCCGTGGTGGTTCATCCCGAAGCAAAGCCGGATCATGGCTACAGTGTCGCGGGATTCAACGCGGTAACGCCTGAGGGAAAAGCTTGGCTAAAAGCGGTAAGCCAGCTCATGGCCCAGCGCTGGAGCGGCGCGAATCCTGCCAACGGCCGCGTTTGGGGCTGGATCATCGGCAATGAGGTGAACTCCCATTTCATGTGGTCGAACATGGGCCAACAACCACTCGATGCCGCGGTGGGACATTACGCACGGGCAGTCCGCATCATCCACCAATCGGTGAGAGAGGCCTCTTCGCATGCACGACTCTATGTTTCCTTCGATCACCACTGGGCGCAACGCATGGAGGGCAGAAGCCCGGAAGAAGCCAGTGGTGGCCGCGAATTTCTCGATGCCTTTGCGCGGCAGATGAATGATCTCGACTGGCATGTGGCCTGGCATCCCTATCCGGAAAATCTCGGCAATCCCCGCGCCTGGATGGATCGCACGGTGACTTCGGATGATGCGACGAACAAGGTCACCTTCAAGAACCTGGAGGTCCTGTGCCGGCATTTGCAAAAACCGGAGTTGCTGTATCGTGGCGCACCCCGGCGTGTGATTCTCTCGGAACAGGGATTCCAAACCTTGTTGCAGCCCGATGGCGAAAAACTCCAAGCCGCGGCCTACGCTTATGCTTGGGAAAAATGCCGTCGACTGCCTCTGGTGGATGCGTTCATCTATCATCGCCATGTCGATCACGCGAAAGAAGGCGGACTTCGTCTCGGCCTCTGGCGCAATGCCCCGCACTCGGTGGTGACACCCCACAGCAAGAAGGAAATCTGGTCGCTGATGCAAAAAGCCGGAACAGCGGAATGGAGTGATGCCGCTGCCCGCTACCTTCCCGTGACGGGACTCAGTTCCTGGGAGCAAATCACCGGCGCATCAGAATCAACGAAATGATCTTTCCATGATACGCACGCCATGCTAACTAGCGCGCATGCCTAGCTGGATCGAATACTTCGCCTGCGCCGTCGGAGCGATCTCTGGCGTATTGGCGGCGGAAGGCAAACGCATCGATCTTTTCGGCGTGCTGGTGCTGGCACTGGTCACCGCAGTGGGAGGCGGCACGATTCGCGACATTTGTCTGAACGCTCCGGTCTTCTGGCTCAACAACCCCGCGATCCTACTCTCCGCGACACTGCCCGCGTTGGTATCGTTTATGCTCGTGCGATTTGTACGCATGCCCGAAAAAACGCTCCTGATTGCCGATGCCTTCGGTTTGGCCTTATTTGGTATCGTGGGCACAGAAAAAGCACTGATGTCGGGAGCCAGCGAGGTGGCAGCCATTCTGCTGGGCATTGTTACCGGTGTGGCCGGTGGTGTGTTGCGCGATGTCCTGCGCAGCGAAATCCCCTGGGTTTTCCGGGCGGAAGTCCATCTCTATGCCACCACGGTTTTTTTCGGCGCCTTGGTCTTTGTGATCCTCCAACGTTGGTGGCCGCATGCCGAATCAGCCCGCTACATCAGCATGGGGCTGATCCTGTTGTTGCGTTTGATCGCCATGCGTTTCGGGCTGCGGCTTCCCGTTTTTCGCATGCGCGCGCGATGAGCATGCGGCATGATCTTTCGGCTGATGCATCGGTGGCACAAAGTTTCAGGACCCGACGGCCAGCCGCATCAACACCTGCATCATGCAACTCGAAACGATCATCGGGATGGAAGACAAATCCGATCTCATCGATCCTTCATTTCCCTCTTGATTCCCTCCCCCGCACGGACAAAAATTCACGTCCCGCATGTCTGATACCACCGCTTCTTCCGCTACCGATTCCGCCAAGCACATCGCTCTCATCGCCCAGGAAACCGGCATTTCGGTTCACAGCGTGGCCGCCACATCCAAGCTCATTGCCGAGGGCGCTACCGTCCCTTTCATCGCCCGCTATCGCAAGGAAGCCACCGGCGAACTCGATGAAGTGCAAATCACCACCATCCGCGACTCGATGCTGCGCCTGATCGATCTCGATTCCCGCCGCGCCGCGATCCTGAAATCGTTAGAAGAACGCAATCTGCTCAGCCCCGAACTGAAAAAGAAAATCCTCGCCTGTCAGACCATGACCACCCTCGAGGATGCGTTCGCCCCGTATCGCCCGAAACGCCAGACGCGCGCTACCAAAGCGAAGGAGCGCGGACTCGAACCACTGGCGACGTTTCTGCTCGAAAATCAAAGCGCGTCCGATGTCGAGACCGAGGCGGCGAAATACGTGGATGCGGAAAAGGAAGTCACCAGCACCGCCGAGGCGCTCGCCGGTGCGCGCGATATCATTGCGGAGATCGTCGCCGATGACGCCACGCTGCGTGGCGATGTGCGCAAGCTTTACGAAGCCGAGGCCATCGTTTCCTCGAAAATCATGTATGGCAAGGACACCGAGGCCGATGCCGCGAAATTCCGCGATTACTTCGACTGGAGCGAGCCATTGCGCAGCATTCCCTCGCACCGCCTGCTCGCCATCCGCCGCGGCGAAAAGGACGGCTTCCTGCTGATGCGCATCGATGTCCCACTGGAGCGCGTTTCCGGCATCGCCGTGCCGCAATTTGTCAGCAGTCAGAGCGCCGCAGGCCAGCAAGTGCGCGAGGCCGTGGAAGATGGCTGCAAACGACTGCTCATGCCCTCGATGGAAACGGAAATGCGCCTCAACTCGAAAAAAGTCGCCGATGCCACCGCGATCCAGGTCTTTGCCGATAACCTGCGCGAGCTTCTGCTCGCCTCGCCGCTCGGCCAGAAACGCATCCTCGCCATCGACCCAGGCTTCCGCACCGGTTGCAAAACCGTGGTGCTCGATGCCACAGGCACCCTGCTCCATCATACGGTGCTGCACATCACCGCCGGCTCGAGCACCCAGCAATACGAGGCCGCCAAGGAGATGCTCACGCTCATCGCCAAACACAAGGTGGAGGCCATCGCCATCGGCAACGGCACCGCCTCACGCGAGACGGAAAGTTTCTGCCGCAAGCTCAATCTCCCCTCCTCCATCCCCGTGGTCGTCGTTAACGAAGCCGGTGCTTCCGTGTATTCCGCCTCGGACGTGGCACGCGAAGAGTTCCCTGATCTCGATCTCACGGTGCGCGGCGCCATCAGCATCGGCCGCCGTCTCATGGACCCGCTCGCGGAGTTGGTAAAAATCGATCCGAAGGCCATCGGCGTGGGACAATATCAGCACGATGTCGATCAACGCGCGCTCAAGGCCTCGCTCGATGACACCGTGGTCAGCGCCGTGAACGCCGTGGGTGTGGAGTTGAACACCGCCTCGAAAGAATTGCTACAATATGTTTCCGGCCTCAACCGCTCGCTCGCGGAAAACATCGTCGCCCACCGCGCGGCGAACGGTCCTTTCCCCTCGCGAGAGGCATTAAAAAAAGTCCCACGCCTCGGCGACAAGGCCTTCGAACAAGCCGCCGGATTCCTGCGCGTGGCCGATAGCCCGCATCCGCTCGATGCCTCCGCCGTGCACCCCGAGCGCTACGCGCTCGTCGAACAAATGGCTGCCGATCTCGGCTGCACTCTATCGGATCTGCTGCACAAGCCCGAGATGCGCCAGAAGATCAAATTGGAAACATATGTCACCGCCGATGTCGGTCTGCCCACACTCAAGGACATCGTCGCCGAGCTGGCGAAACCCGGACGCGACCCGCGCCAGCAGTTCGAGCTTTTCTCCTTTGCCGAGGGCATCGAAAAACCCTCAGACCTCAAGGTCGGCATGAAGTTGCCCGGCATCGTCACCAACGTTACCGCCTTCGGGGCTTTCGTCGATGTGGGCGTTCACCAGGACGGCCTCGTGCACGTCAGCCAGCTCAGCGATCAATTCGTGCGCGATCCGAATGAGGTCGTAAAAGTGGGGCAGAAAGTCCAGGTCACCGTCACCGAGGTCGATCTCGATCGCAAACGCATCGCCCTGAGCATGAAGAGCAAACCGGACATGGAACGCCGCGCTGGTGGCGGAGATCGCGGCAACAACGGCCCCGCCCCCCGCCGCGACCCACGTCCCTCAGCACCCGCCCCCGGCAACGACTGGTTCACCCAGGCGCTGCAGCAAGGGAAAAAGCGTTAGAGAATCAGGAAGAACCGACTAGCTGGGTTGTTGTGTTAGGGCTTGCTCGTTATTACAGTCCACGGTCTAAGGCTTTCTTTATGATTGGTGCCACTTGTGCATAGTTGATTCCATTCTTGATACAATATTCAGATTGAAGCCATTCTGATAACCTTTTCTGCCCCTTACTTGCATTACAACCACAGCAACAAAGAGCGATATTATCTACATTTATAATTGATGCATCGTTAATGATGTGTTCCCAGCTGGCGACCTTCTTTCGATTATTGCGGTGCGAGCTAAATTCCGATCCGCAGTACACGCATACTGTATCACGCAGTCGCACTTCGACTTCTAATTCTGCGGGAATATTCCAATTATTCGCCATGGTGTCTGTATCTATATTATGAGTCTGAATCAAAGCATTGATTACGTCAATGGACTCTCAACGAACGTCTCCTCTGAGGTCAAGGTCCGACGTTACACCTAGCCTCTCAGCTGCTTAGCGATCCCTGCGTGAAGTCCAATTCTTCTTGATCTCCAACACAATCTCCTGTTCGGAATAGTCGGTCCAGAACAGTCCCTTTTCTTCAAAGAACCCGACGACAACGAGGTTTGCGTCCTTATCCCGAAATAACCTCGTTCCGCGATAATGCGTACCCGGAAGAGGAAGGATGATGGGACCGGTAACAGCCACCCGCTTGGTGGTGACCAGTTCATTGTTCGCCCAAGAGATGCCCTTTTTCAACTTGTTGAGGTCAATTGTCCTGCTGACGGAGGAACCGGTTCCACTCTTGTAAAGGGCTTTGAGCATACTACCGTCATGACTCACCTCTATATCACACGGTTCGGCGATGTTCTCGAAATCAATCAGCGGGTTGGGTAACTCGGAGGGAGATAAAAATCCGAGGCCGACATACCGGTATGTGCCGGACAAGCTGTCTATTGCAGGCTTTGAATCTGACCGAATGCTGATGCCACACCCTGAGACAAGGGCTGCAAAAAAGAAGATTAAAAACGGTTTCACAGGATATTCATTTTTTTCTTTGGCAAACGTCCGAGGTGCGTCAGCAATTGCTGGCAGCGCCGCCTCGATCCATGGCCACAGAGTAGAGAACATACTGTCATTCAGACTTGGAGTGAGTGGCCGCTTGTTCACCACCTTCTTGTTCTGTCTTTTTATTACCCCACAGAATCAACAAGAATATCGAGGTAGCTAAAGCAATCCCCAACCAGGCCATCGGGTATTCATAAAGCGGAACAGGGTTCCACGAGCTTAAGCCTTCCGATTCTGTGTAATTTGTTTTCAATTCTAAATTTAAGATTGGAATGCCCACAAGAATGGGAGCAAAGATCGAAACAATGATTTTTCGTGGTGTGTTCATATGTTTTCCTTCCTGTTTCAGAATTCAAATTGTGCGTATCTTACCTAACAATTGTATCATGTAGGTTTTCGGGCATTACAAAAACAGAAATTCCTTGTAGTTGCAAGGAATTTCGAAAAAACGCTCGTATATCCAACCGCCGAATAGACCGGTTCGGAACAGGTGAGGGACGGGCTGATATGCGAGCGGATCTGGAGCGATTACCAGTCAGGCTTGCAGCAAGATAGCAACCGCGTCGCCACGCACGTCTCTTTCGAAAATTTGTGGATCTGTGTTGATATTGCGATGACAGACCAAGGCATAAAAACACGCTGATCGGTCAGATACTCCGGCGGGTGCATAGCACCTAATTTGATTGTCCAGTCGATCCTATTCCAGTGCATTTGGCCCTCCATCGACGTGCATGGAAGCATCGCTGCCAGAGCTTCAATTTTGATGGCGTTATTCCGGAGGGTAAAATCGCCAATCAAATCCACGCGCGGAGCAGCACGATCCGGATGCGTATTGACAGCAAAAGCTTGGTGATCGCAAAGCACTACAAAACCAGTACTACCATCCATCATTGTTACGGTCTTAGATTGGTAAACTGGCGGCATAACTGCAATTATGATAACAGAAACCAACACGACGCAAGCGGCAAGGGCAGAAACGCCAATCATGATCTTTCTAACATTCATTGATCGCCTTGATTCATTAGTAGTTCTTTTGGTGTTTCCCATAAGAGCAGGCCATCTTCTCCACGCTCAATAAAGAAATCCACCAACTCATCCCAGTTCCGTGCAGAAAGGCATCCGTTCGATGCATCAAAAACCGCACCATGCCACCGATGGCCAGGCGAGTGAAAGAGGCCATACGTGGGAAGGTCGAAAAGGGTGTCCGCAAAGAGGATAAGATTCTTGCCTGAAAATGAGACGCGGGATGATGAAGAATCCAACAAGCTGAGATCGTCGAAATACATGATAAAGTCGGCTTTGCCGCGATACTCACGATGAGTAGTGATTCCGGCACATGACCAAAACCGCCACATTGCATCATCGGTATATTTGGCGCTACCGTTGTGACACCTGAGCAGTTCTAGGAGTCCCTCGGGTAGGGAGAACCCAAGCCTCGCCTCAAGCTTCACGATGTCATCGGCAGACGCAGGTGGACCTAGCTCACCGCCAAGCTCAATAATCTTGTCACAGATGTTGTTCACTGGGTTTTTCATTCTTACCTGAACGCTCAATCGCGGGCAACCCTATCAGCGGGAGCGATGGTCGGAACGGTGGTTGTTGTTGGAGTTACGGAAAACTGTGGTTCGGCAATCATCCGGGAAAATCAAGAGGCTTCACGCGATTGAAAAGGAAGGCGAACAAGAGAAGAAGCAGTGGGCCCGGAAGAACAACCGAAACAAACAGGCCGAATATTTCATGGATGTCCCATCTTGGCTCGTAATTGCCCTGCGGATGTATCCAGAGAATCATGGCTACTAGGTTCACAATCGCCGACAGCAAAAACAGGCGTGAACTGGCCCGAGGATACCAAACCCCGAGAAGCGTCCACGGAAGAATCAGCGCCGGTCCAGTCAGAACAAAAAACAACGCGCAATTACTTTTCCCGCTTGAAGCTTCGCCCCACATCAAAAAGGGTAAAAAAATTGGAATCGTCACCCATGCGATTAAACCGAGAATCACTCCCGCTGGTATCAGTGCTCTGGGATATCCTGACATTGGCTAGCTGACGTTAGGGCGTTGCAGGGATCTTAGGTGGCTATGCTAAACTGATGTCCCGTGAGAAGCATCATATTTCGAAATTAGTTCTTCTGCCGAACGATAGATGTGGTGGCAAGGCGCAGGACTCACAGAGCGAAGCGAACGAGGGGGCTGTCCGCCGTTGCCACGCGCGACTTGTTGGCCGTTCAGATTCGTCGATGTTCACTTATCCGCTGTTCCATCGCCACTGCGTTGTGGGAGGAGACACTATTTCTTATTGCTGATCGTCACGGAAACATCCTGGTTCTCAAACAGGGTTTGCGGCGATTCCCGGTAAATGACCAGATTCGTGACATTTTCCTTGGCCGATTTGATCGTCACGCCCTTCCTCCCGGAGAAAACCTGGACGGCAAACACGTGGCCCGGCCTCAGTTGCTCATCCTTCGCATTCTCAGCAACCTGGAAGTTGGCGTATCCGACATAGCTAATCGTTACCACAGATGAACGACCATCCAAGCCCGTGAACGTATTGACAAGCGGAGAAGTTGCCAGCTCCTTAGTGTTCCGCGCATGGGTGATCGACCCACCCTTCTTCCCAGCTTTGCGATGTTCCAACACAAATTCGACGTCGAAGGGTGCGGATCGAACTGCAGGCTCCTGCGCAGAGCCTTTCGAGCAGATCAAGCTGCCCATCAGTGCGATTCCGAAGATTTTCAGTAAGTTTGATTTCATCTTATTATTTATGGCCAACGTCGAAGTCCACACATCCGCTACCGGGAGCGCCACTCCGCAACAGGGTTAAAGGTTGTAATCAAGAGTGTCATTTCGACTCGGGGCGGGTAGCCGGTTGTCCACCACCGACTTGTTCTGCCTTCTTTTTTGGCATTCCGGTTCGATCAAGTCCTGCGGCGTCAAAAATGTTCTCAATAAGCTTCTGAATGTGAACCAATCCTCGCTTCTTGGAATCGTAATCAGGCGACCAAAGCGTGGCGGTATGCTTGCCAGAAGTAATTCGGACCGACGTCCCATCGAGTCCCCTAGTCTTGTCCGCAGAGACCTGCTGCCAGTCCAATCCCTCTAACTGCAGTCTCAGATGCTTAATCACTTCTGGCGAAAGTTGAATCTCGCTGGTGTTCTTGTCCTTGCCTCTGGACTCGGTCTTTAGTGTCAATGCCCCCTCGACATCAATGACAACCTCAACGCGACTGTGGGGGATGCGCATTGTGTGACCGTAAGTCATCGAAACTAGCGATTCACCAGCAGATGCCAGCATCGTGAAGCAGAGGAGGAAGATGGCTGTAATCAGTCTCATTTTTTTGCAGAACGTTAGAGTGATGGCGTGCGAGGGGCAAGCACGAAAGCGGACATGGGCGTGAATCGCGTCGCCATGCACGCCTTGTTCTGCTTCTATTTGTAGCTATGAAAATACGCTTACTCTTCAGTAATAGTGTCGGGCCAGAAAGCCTCCTAAGAGTGAGCCGGGAACCATTGCTACGAAGAAAGTAACGAAGCAACCAACGAAGCTCTTACCCTGCCTCTGCCAAAAGCTTCCTTGGGCCGAGAATTGCACAAGTAAGTAGGGTATAGCTACAAGCGGCAGAAAAAATATTGCTTGATCTCTATGCTGCTCTCCTACCAGAAGAAACATACAAATTAATGACCCAGCGAAACCGACTGCGAGTGAAGGAGTGAAAAGTTTTGGAGTTAAGTCTAACTGCTCGCAGAGCTTTAAATAAAATTTCATTTTTTGCAGATTGAGGTAGGGACGCCGATTGCTCGACGCCCCCCTCGCAGATCCCAGCGTGCGGAACTACCGCACTAGGCTCCTCGGAAAGACGCGCAGAACAGAGCGCGCGGATTCATTGGTTTACAAGAAAT